>JACCEB010568879.1_pt1 | contig 32062 bp, 21 predicted proteins | sample 7454761 | NCBI WGS metagenome assembly JACCEB01 (sample SAMN15323454, study PRJNA562643) | freshwater metagenome | isolation source: river surface water | place: USA:Blue River Watershed | collected 2017-08-18
CGGTTGCACCTTGAGCGGTTGCACCTGGAACGGTTGCACCTTGAGCGGTTGCACCTGGAACGGTTGCACCTTGAGCGGTTGCACCTTGAGCAGTTGCACCTTGAGCAGTTTTAGCCAATTCAGCATCTATACTAGCAGTAAACTTCCAAGGACTATTCAGCAAATCAAGTTCATCATCATTTACAGGTGTAGTTACTATACCAAACATGCCTGGTATTTGCTTATCAAAACATTTTGCAGCTAACAGACTTCCAATTGCAGAATTATTGTCCAAATTAAAATTACGAACATTTACACTAAATACATGAATTTCATGCGGGCTTGGATTTTTTTTATCACATATATATGATTCTTTTATCCCAACTTTTCCAAATTTAACAATTTTGTTGTTCTTTTTAGCAAAATCATTTATTAATATATCCAATTTTTCTTTCATAGTCTCATAGGATTTTTTACCATCTGTGTGTTTTTCCCATTCATCTGATACTTTTTGTCCTGTTAATAAAATATATAATTTGCCATTTTTTGTGATACCATGAATTATAATTTCCAAATTTGGCTGCCATTTGTTAGAATCTATATAAGCTTGTAATTCCTCTATTCTATTTTTTTGATGTTCAATTACTGCATTCAAATTCCCTTTTCCATCACCCTTTGGCGATTGTGTTTTTGTAGCATCAGAAGGAGCCGTTGTGCTTGATTTTGTGTTTTTTTGTTTCTGTATAGCACTTAATTCGTCAAATATAGGTCCTAGTGAAGTTTCATAGTAATTTCTCCAATCAGATTTTGTTGTTCTTCCAATTAAAGTGTTGGGGTTCCATTCATCAGATATTTGTCCTCTATCACCTATTTTTTTACCTGTGTATACAGGTATATTTCTAGTATCATTATCTGGTATAGCTTTATTGGTTAATACTTGATTATTAATAGCACTTAACATTCTATGAATATCATTTATAAGCCCATTAAGCTCATCTGTAGATATATTATTCCCTTTTGCTATCAAATTTCTGTTTGATATAGGTATTTCGGGATTTTTATATGTATTATTATTTGCAGCAGCTCTGGTTGAATGAATCTTTGATACAGAACCACTTGCAGGATGAGACACTTTTGTAGTTGCAGATGGAGGAGACACTCTTGCAGTTGGAGGAGATAATCTTGTTGCAGTAGAATCATCACTTGTAGAAGAAGACTCTTTACTTGTAGCAGGAGGAGACCCTGTTGTAGTTGTAGAAACACTACTTTCAGAAGATTCACTACTTGTAGCAGGAGAAGACCGTGTTGTAGTTGTAGAAACACTACTTTCAGAAGATTCACTACTTGTAGAAGAAGATTCACTACTTGTAGAAGAAGAAGACTCATTACTTGTAGAAGAAGATTCACTACTTGTAGAAGAAGAAGACTCATCACTTGTAGCAGGAGAACCCCGTCTTTCAGGTAATACAAAATTATATTTTAAATGATCTTCGGTTGGCAACTCCAGTGGTGCTAATATTTCACTAAGATTCCGCTCTTTATAATATGTAGGTTCATCCGCCATTTCTTGATAGCTCACGGTATTTACTATTTAACAACTAAAAAACTTGAAAAACCAAACCATAAAAAACACAGAAACATAAAAAGCCTATTCCCGATAAGTTTGCCAAATTGCGTATTCTTCCGGGCTCAAGAAGAACTTACGACCCGGGTTACGAGTATTACTAACCCTGCAGAACAACTCCAAATCACCACATACTATCCGACGGCCCCGGCTATATTGGAACCCACGCATTTTATATTCAGGCTCAATTATCTTAATATACTGGACTATTTCTTCAACAGGTTTACTACTGCAACTAACACCCTTCACTGATTTCTTATAACCCTTGGTCAAGTAATCGGTTATTTTGAATACAGGTGGCAGGGTATCGCTCTTGGTATATACCAAATACCCGAATAGACTATTAACTGTCCGGCCTTCATTGAGTTCATGCCCACGCCAACGTTTATCAACCAATGTGCCATATTTAGCCTTATCTTCTACAAATAGGTCTTTCACCCGGCGTTCATCATACCCGTCAGCACCTGTAGCACTAGGACTATCAAATCGATAAAGTGTCAATTTATTAAACCGGGCAATCAAGAATCCATATAGTTCTTCTGGGTTTTTCAGGAAATCTATCCTAGCACTGTCGGTAGCAGATAATATCCCGGTCTTGAAAATCTCATCATTGCAAACCAAATTAAACCGACATACCCTGACCAGTAATTGTTCAAATTGGGTTAACTCTACGCCAAACCGGATTTTAGCTACCAGATTCTGTAATAAATATAGTTTTTCCACGAATAATTGCCGATCGAACATTACTTTATATAACTCTAGGAACCCATAGTCATCAGTGATATTCACATTAGTAGCAAATGTATAGTCATCAGCCACACCTGCGCCTGTTGCTACTGCTGCTTCATCCATGATATTATTATTCATATCAGCCCGTTTATCCCGAATAGCAACAATTTTAGACTCCAGTTTCGACAAAATCCCGGCATAATCCAATTCCTGCTTATCAATTAGTTTGAGTTTCTCCCTACGTAATACCTGGACTAATGGATTAATTTGTATGGCATCCACTGGCCATGCACCCACTGGTTCATCACCGAATACATGGCGTTTACCTTCCGGGCCACCAACTGCACCAGTATGTTTAGTGTAATAATAGCCATCCGGTCGTTTACCCACTTCAACACCCTGTTTGAATTGATTAGCCAATGGGATTGATGGATTATATTCAGTTATCGGGATTAGGCGCACTATAAAATCGCTGCCGGAACGTAATACAACTAGTTTGCATTCCCGCCCAAATCCATCAAGTAATTTGATATCAGTCGCTTCAAAATAATCGGCCAAATAAGCATAAATATTCTGGGCCATACCCACCTCATCCGGTGACTTATCCAAATGTAAAACTTCACTAATTATATTCCAAATATCAACCGACATCAAGTTATAATGTTTGCGCACTCGGGCTTGTATAATACTAATGATTTCATCTAGTTCCAATTTATACATATCTAATTCTTTACCTAGCACACGAGTAGCGACTTTCTGACGTTCACCCAGTTGTCGGCTGGCACCCGCTTCCCCGGCCAAGCATTTATAATTACTATTCGCCATATATAGTGAATCTCGGGAATACGGTGCGTCCCAAAGGGCATATTTTACACGCAAGCCGTGGCTAGTAGTTATATCAATCTCACGTTGATAATCCGATTTAGCCCGGTAATTCAACGGCCGGTTCATCATACAGTCAATCGCATTCTCTTTTAACACTAACTCAACTTGCCCGGATTTCACAGCTTTGCCTTCGCAAATAGCATACACACGTAAATCAATACTTTCGCGGTCCTTATAAGCACCACCTAGCACTGTCGCATATTGATAAACACACACATTGCGTTTCTCAGGTGGTAAATGTGCGTGACTCTCAGTGCGGATAACACGACCAATAGTCTGTTCCAATAAGTTAACATTGTGCCACGGGTCTAGGATATGAATTTCCCGGAACCCGAACAAGTTCAAACCCACACTACCTTTTTGACTAGCCAGGACTACCCGGACGTTTTTTTCATTAACCATGGACTGACGCATATCCAAAAACTTGTTGGCACCCCGGCTGAGCTGTTTGCTACCAATATAAAGAATATACTCACCCTTGCTCGCTCCAGGTGGCTTATGTGAGCTTTCTAACAATGGGGGTTCGCCGCCGTAACGGGTATATCCAGCGAGTTCTAGGGCGAATGCCATCGGCAGAATACCACCAGCGATATAATAAGAATAGACAAATGTCGGGCCTTGGCTCTTCTCAATATTCGACAAACACTGATAAAGTTTGGGTGCGAATTCCAATAACCCCGAACCCATGAACCGCCGTGCGTGTTCATCATCCCGGAATCGATAAGCCTGTTGCCCGGGGATTTTCTGGAAACAGTTGGCAAACCCTATCCGGCCATAACATGCTCCTGGTGCACCACCTGCTTCTTCTAGAGTTTTGAATACAACATTACTGGTTTGTAACTCGGCGTTGAAAGCAACCGAGAAATTTGGGTCATTAATCTCATGGTCAGCTGGGTCAATATCAACCATTTCATGACTAACTGTGCCGTCTAAATCAGCCATGTCATCAACTGATTTCTTATCTGCTTCTTCTGTTGTCTCACCGGAGGATGCCTCACCCTTTGAAGATGATTGAGTTAGACCCTTTTTCTTAGTTGCAACTGCCCCGACTAAACCTAGCAGAACTTCTTGTTGTGCTTTACCTAATGGACATGCAACTAGTTTGAAATGTTTAACTGTTTTCTCAACAGGACGGCCCAAAATATCCCGTTTAGGATACTCAGTTGAATTAAAAATCATCCGGGGAGCCAAGTTATAATCCGCTGTCAAACGGAGTGGGAAATTATTGGGGTCATTCCCCCGGACATAGGAAACATACCCACGGCTAATATCCACTAATCGCGCGCGGTCTTTGAGTGACCCGTCTTGCTCAAATATATCCCGTTCTGCAACACTAGGTCGTTTATCGTTCAGAAGCAGGTAATTCAATAGCGGGACAATATCCTGAGGTCGGTCATACATTGGGGTGGCAGTGAGTAAGATAACCCGCATATTTTGGCTATAAGTCAGGACTTTATTAACCATGACACTAATCAATCGGTCACCTGCGGTTTCATCCTCCTCAGCTTCCCCATCAGCAGATTGTCCCTTTTTTCCGGCTGAACCAGATTTAGCACGTTTGCTAACAGATTTAGTAACCGCATCTAAGGCGTTTTCCACCTCTTGCACGCTTGCAGTAGCACCTTCACCTGTTCCATCGGCCTCAACACCTGCATCAGCACCTGCACCAACTGAACTACCCATATTACGGAAAGTATGTGCTTCATCAATGATTAAAACACTGTTATTAAATGCCTTCCGGATAGTCGCCACCATCTTCTGATGTTTTTCGAGCCCTTCTAAGCCACGGGTTTTATTCCGGATAAGCTCGGCTACTTTCTTGGCCCATAAGAAATTGGTGCTAAACTCATAATATCGGCGGATTACTTTACGGACTTCACGATCAACCTTAGTGCAATCATCAGCACGACCTTTTTGGCAACCTAGCAGTGCATCCCGGCCACTAGGTATTTCGGCAATCGCATCAGGGTAAGTATCCCCTGTGCATTGTGGCGCGCCTTTCACATAGGCATTTCTATCGAAAATCTGGCGTTTGAATTCATCCGGACGGATGACATAGATTTTAACACCATGGTCGAGTTCGAAATCTTTGAGGGCTTCAGCTATGGTAATACTTGTGCATGTTTTACCGACACCTGTCCCGTGAATGACTAATAGGCCGCGATAAGGAGTCCGGGGGCTCATAAAATTCCGGAGCATCTTCTGAATATTACTATGAATGAATACCTTGACCTTATCACCCGCCAAAACTTGTTCGGGGTCTGTGAATAGGGGTTTTTTCTCCTGACCGGCTTTTTTGCCTACAGGATTCGGCTCGGCACCTAGACCCATATAAGTCCGATATACGCGTTCGGCTAATTCCCGACTGGTAATATTCTTAGTATATTGCCGGACTAGGGGATGTTCGGCCAATTCCTGATTAAATTTGGGGTCGCGGATATCGGGATATAGCCCGGATATATACCCGGCCAATCCGGCGCTAACCGAACCCAATTGGCGTTTTTTGTATTTTTCGATTTCTACTAGTTTTTTCTGTATCTTGTTGGCGACGACCCGGGGGCGTTCCCATCCGGTTTGTAGGAGTTCCTCTAGGTCGGTATATAATTTTTGTAAGCCCTGACCTATTACAGCTGTTGTCATTTTTGGTTGCCTCTTTATTTATTCTGTCCCATTTTATTAATATATAAATTAACAAGTATCGTGTGTCATTTATGAAAGTAAAAAACATTCGAACTCGCAAATCTGTAAAGAAAAAGATAAAATCCAAAACATTCAGATTATGTAAAACAAAAAAATGGAACGGTAAAGGGGGTAGTGATGAAGAATCCAAGAAATCACCCAAATCAGCAAAATCACAACATAAAAAGAGCCCACAAACACCAAAATCAGATGGTATTAGCGACAGATATGCGATTATTTTCATATGGGTTAATTATGCTTTGGAAAGCATCGCTAATAAAACTATAAAGGCTTACCCAGATAGAACAATTTATAAAGGCGAACCGCTAGATGTTTTCAAAAAAGATATATTGGATAAATTACTAGTTTGGCAAACCAATCATCCAGATGCTGATTTATATTTGGGGTATGATAGCAGAATGACTGATACTATTGCTATACAAAACACACAAGCAATTCTAGAGCCCACTAAAATAAGGTTATTTGACTTAACTACATTAATTGATGATCAATTCGCTGCGGACACACAAAATTTTATTGCAAGGTATATATTACCGGATAGTGTCACCCTAATGCCTAATAGATATAGATATAAAGCTACTTGGGCGCAACCACGATTGAAAGAAACATTAACTGAAAATACAGCTACAGCATTAAAAATAAAACAGGAATTAGCAAAAATAGACAAATCATTTATATTGGACTATGTTTTAGGAATTAGGCACACCGAACCGTCGCCATTATATTATCGTGTTGATATGTGGCGGCTTTTAATTACTTTATATTTATCTAATACCCAAAAATATGAGTATGTGGTTTATAGTGATATAGATATAGACGCAAATCAAGAATATTTGAAGACTAATGCTAAACTGTTTGACCCGCAGACTAAATATATTTTAGATAATATTGGATTCGTAGTTTGTAATAAGTATTTTGGGTCAGGCGATTATGAAAACGGATTTCTTATAATAAAACGTGGGCAAAAAACATATGATGGAATTATGACGGTTTGCATATATATGAGTATTATTAGAATGTTTATGTATTTACATGGGCTATTCTTTAGAGGACGGACTGGCAATTGCCTAACTGATATATTCAAACAAAGTGTTTATAGTTCTTATACCCAATTATTCGTATATTTGCATTATTTGAATAAAAATGTTGAATTGTATTGTCAATATGATGATGAGGATGATAAATCATATTCTTTATTGCGTGGGAGACGAGAGGTGATACAATTACTCGGTTTTAATTGCATGGAATCTGAATATACTGCGTATCATTGTAATTATATATCCTTTAAACGAACACCTAAATATATGGAATATATAGCCAAAATTCGGGAATATATAGACCAAAATGATAAGTATAAGCAAGCGCAACAATCATTAAATGATTCGCCACTTGATACTAAATCCAGGTGTTCAAAACTAATTAATACTGAAACATATGATATAAAGTTTGACTGGATATGTTATGAATTACCGGTTAAACTTATGGATGTTGGGACATCTGACCAAACTCATGTGGACTGTAGCGTGATTAAAAGAAAAATACGTGATGCTGAGGCAAATAAAGAAAAATATGTCGAATAATATCCTATCAGTTTTTTGGTTATTGATTTTAATTTTTAATTATTAATTTGTTGCATTATTAGGTTGTGGTGGATTTGATAACCTAGATGAGCAACCCCGACCCAAAACCTAAAACCAAGAAAAAACATTAAAATAAAAGCACCCAATGGTATTATTCGCGACTAAATTGAACTACGATACAATCACGAACCCCGAAACCACTAAAAGGTAAGACTTTGTGAAATACCCCACCGTCAAACATTAACACTTTATTATCAGGCTCAATAGTATATAATGGCCGACTAGCAAATCTGCCATATAATCCCCAGAGTTGTAATTGACTACCCCGGAATGTTGGGTCTCTCCGTAAATAGAAAATACAGGTATTTACAGGGGCTAATATAACACCGAAACTATCACGATGTGTTGGTAATAAATGGCTCTTTTTAGTTTCACCACATAAACGGTGCCGCCAATATTCTATCATAAAATGATTTTTATTTTGGTTGAGTCCAATACTAGTCAAATAATCATAAGCTAGGTTGCGGATATATTCTTCCTGTTCAGTTAGTAGTATTTTATTATCCCGGTTATCATATGTTCTAAGAATTTTAGTGTAATTCTGTTTAGCATATTTGGGTTTTTTGGTAATTGTTTTTTCAAAATATTCTGTTAACTTACTGTGTTCAATATCGCCGGTTTTATATTCGCTTTCCGACCAGGTAAAAGCCCTATTTCTCTTATTAAACCACGCAAATCTGTCCATTCGAGGTGAATTTCTAATTGAATTAGATTTATTAATGAATACATCGAATTAGTGCGATTTTAAAACAATTTTTTTCCGGGGACTGATAACCTAGATGAGCAACTCTGATTCAAACCCTAATCCGGATTATATCACTTGGTATTTGTGGCTGACATGCCAATAATTCGGAGTGCTAGGTTATGTGTCCGGTAACCACGATGTTATATAACCTGGATTACCTAGTTTCACCAGTCCGGGAATATCGGGGGGTTCGCAATTACAACAGGGTTTTGTGTTAAGGCGACAATAAAGGTTTTGTGCTCCCGAACAACATGCGTTGTAATGTCGCACAAGTGCTCCCGAACAACATGCGTTGTAATGTCGCACAAGTGCTCCCGAATTAAGATGTGACACGGATTGCTAATTTAGGTTATTAGTTATGAAAACAACGTAGTTTATTTATACATAATGTGTTAACTTGTGCACAAAACCAAAACATTCATGTTTGAACTTTAATAGACAAAGATTATATAATAATGTTAAAAAAAAATATACCATTCAATAGAAATGATATTTCTCATATAATCATTTTCCCAATCATGTATTATGGTTTGCAAGTGGCTATTATAATATTAAATTTTCCGAATAGGTATTCCTGAATATTCACATGCCTGTCTGTATCCGCCAAAATATCGTTTACATCCGCAAGAAATTACAGATGACAATGTGTTTTGCAATTTTTGTTCATCAATAGTTTTATCATCATCTAGTTTGTTTTTTAATTCTACTAGAACAGAATATGGACTCTGTTTATATTTATTGTATATGTCTTGAAATAATACTTTTATTTTATCTTTATCCCAAGTATTTGACGACTGATGTGATATTTGTAATAATTCCCGTATTTTTCGGATTCCGCCTACTTTCTTAATATAAACTGTTAATGAAGATAAATTGTATTTGTTTTCCCACTCATATGTTTCACGATTTGCTTCTTTGCCTCTTTTTCGCAACCAATCTTCCGGTGGTAACTCACCATTATTATGTTCAATGATCCACTTACATTGTGTTAATACTTCATCTAACATATTCCATTTTGTTGGTTCTGTTTGTTTATCTATTTCATTTTTAAATACAAAAGGTGTTATGGTGCCAATATAAGGTAGTAATATTTTTATAAGCAATTCTTCATCATAACAATCTTTATAAGATAAACCAAGAAAATTTGGATTTGATTTGTTAAATTGTTCTTTTTGCCTTCTTTTAATTGCATAATCTTCTTCACTATGTCCGTTAGGTTTATCCCCCCAAATTTCGCAATCTATCCACGTATCTTTATAACAACCTACAACAGCTTTAAAGTGTAAGTCAAATAGTCCATATTTTCGGCCAGTTTGTATTGCATATTCATCTGGGTATTTCTCTCCATTTTTATATTCTATTCCCCTTGCATATAAGAAATTAGCTAGAGACGCTTCAGCTAGAGATCTCCAACGTTTGTCATTTCTACAAGTAAAATAAGGGGCTGGATCTAGAATATTAAATTTTTTACGAATTGTATCTGTAGTATAATTATTTTTATACATATAACTGACATAACTTCCATATCCATTTTTCCGTAGAAATTCAGCAGGAGGTAAAATACCATTATTTTTTTCTAATATTTTTTTTGTGGTTATTTCAAACCAATTTTCATCATAATTATTAAATCCATGTGATAAATTTTTTATTGCTTTTCTCTGTTTTTCCCAATCAGCATGCTTGTTAAATTTAACACTAATATCACTTAGATTAGAGTTATATGTAATAGCTAGTCTGTTATATAACCTTAAATGGCTATTTTCTTTTAGCCATTTATATGATAATGCTTTCATACCATTTGCTTTATGTAAAATTTCCATCATAAGTGTATAATGTGTTTTAATAGTTTCTACATCTTTTACTTCATCTGTATAATGAAAATAACTTTTTTTAGGGGGCATGTTTGTGTATGATTGTTTGTATAGTATTTAATATAACTTGGTTTAGTTATTAGTTATTCATCCGGTTTAAAACAATTTTTCCGGGCAACAAAACCTTTTTTGTGTTAGAGGACCCCTAATAATTCAATCACACACCAGCCAAACCAACGCCCATAACTAGTGAACCGAGTTTAATAACCTAGTTGCGAAGCAATCTAATCGCCCAACCTGGATATTTTTATCCCGACTAAATTAAATATCACAACTCAACAGAATGATGCAAACCCTTAAAATAATTCCGGTCCTAATCATCCTAGTAGGACTAGTGCTAGGTTATATTTCCACCACCGGGACTAAATCCCAATGGATTCGGCTAATAGATATATTCGTCATCGGCCCACTGATGATTTGGTTAGGCTATAATACTTACACCGCAGCACTTACCACCCAAAAACAAACAACCTTTTCCGGTTACACACATCTATTCGCCGCCTGCTTACTAATCTTTTTCGGTGCAACAACAATGACATATAATTTGCGGAATTACTTACACCAACGCCAGTAATTCATGTTTGTCTCATATTTAATAATTGCCAGCAGACAAGATAAGTTAATAATACATAATATCTAGTAAATTGAATTAAAAATTATTTCAATTAAAAAAATAAAAATTAATTTGATGTATAAAAAGATACGCCCAAATTATCATTGGTTAAGAATAATTTCCGGTTGGTGAATTTATTATTAGAATCATCAATAGCCATTCGTTGAACCCTATAAGTCATAGCGGTATCAATATATTTATTCCAAAGTTCTGTTAATTCACTATTATTTGATGATATCATATAATACCCTAATTGTGTGTGATTATTCTTCATTTCAAAATAATCATTAGTAGTTTTTTGTTCATTATTCCATTTTTCAATTAAATTAGTTAAATATGGCTTAATATTATCAGGGATTACAATATTATTGGTGTTAATAAAGTTAATTAGATTTCTAAATTCCCGTTTGCCGTCTGACATTTTATATCCTATTATCTAAATTACATATATCTGCTTTTATAGGTTTAAGTTAAATTTAATAAAATCCTGCAATCACAACCATTTATATCACAGTGCTTAACATCTTTGTCATATAAAGGATGCCCTTTACAATTACAAAAATAGCAAGAAATAACTACGTTATCTTTATTATGTGGCAAACTATTATTAATCCGGTCAATACTAAATTGATTACAACAATAAGGTTTATACCCCTCTGTTAAAACTCTATCTCCACATTTTTTACAAGTATAAGATTGCATAACTAGGAAATCATCAATGTCTTCTACTGTTATATATTCATCACCTGATATTTCAAATTTTTTCTTATTATCACTTTGTAGGCAATTACTTATTTTTTTTTTTATATTTTTTTCATGTTCAAAATAGGAAGTGGTTCCTAGTATCCTTATACATTCATCAAATGTATATTTATAGACCGGATTACAGCCATCTTCATAATATCTATCACAATATTTAACATACAAGTCCCTCTCTTCATCCATTAACCATTCATCCAGAGTATCTTCATCAATATCAGATTCAAAAGTAAGCTTATCTAATCTACCATATTCAATATTTTGTATTGGTTGTCTTGTATTTAAACAATTATAACAATACATAAATTCAGAAAAACCATATGTTATAATATCATTTTCTTTTAACTCTGTATAGTTTAATTTAAAATTACATTCACAATATAAACAATAACATATTTTATTAGTTTTATTTGTTTCATAACAATCCATACATATTGAAATATTGATATTTTGTTTATCTTGTATTAAAGAACAGAATTTTTGGCTGTCTCCAGTTTTACAACAACCCCAGCATTTTGTATTGTCTGTAAAATTTGTTCTGCTAACTTTTAAAGGGTATTGTTTTTTTGTTCCATTTTATTACCTATCTATTAATGGTTCTGCTGTCTTTACATTAATATTTCACAAGTTTGTCTATTTATAGCAAATACAATTTACATTAAAATAACAAATACAAAGATATTTTTTGGTGGGCACAACCACTATTTGTGGCCTAGACCAAGACTTGCTCGACATGGGATTCTAACTTGTTCCGGAGCACTTGTGCTATCTCACGACCTTTGGTCGTTCCGGACCACAAAACCTTTGTTGTCGCCGAGATACAAAACTTTATTTGTGTCCTGTAACCCCCGAATCATCCGGACTAAACAACAAATACGCGCGAGCCCGGAAAAACAAATAATCCATAACGCAAAACAAGGTTTCTGGGATTTGATAAACCTAGCTCCGCAAACTAATCATCAGGACTGGCAAAAGAATTGTTGTGCTAGGATACCATGGTTTCCGGTCCCGCGAATAAAGTAAAAAAAAAATGAAAATTATAATATAATAATGAAAACAAAAAAAATAACCAATAAGACACTTACAAAAAACCGCATAAAATCAAATACAAAAAGTCTAAAATATAGACGAATAATAAGAGGTGGTGGTTTTGGTAATGAATCAAATTATAGTAGCAATTCAAGTGCTGTAAATCTTGATAAGACAAATGACAGAGCAGAATTAGAAACCCACTTACTAAAAGATTTAACTTTATTACACATAAGTACTGATGAAAAAATGAAAGAAGTTTTTATTGGCGATTATAGAAAACTTAATTTTATAGCATATTATATTATAAATAATCCATTTGAAGTGCTCAATAGAATCTTAATATTTAAATGTAAAACCAATACACTTCATCATTGTGTTTATTACAATAAATGCACCTTAAATTTGGTTTTATTGAATGATAAAGATGAACCTTATAAAATAGATGAATTACTTGAAATCAATAAGGATTGTTTGGCAAATATAAATAAATGCCTAACTGATAATTCAAAATATGAAAAATTTATATTACCTATACAAATTACTAAAAAATCCAGATATGCTGATATTCCTCATTATTATAATGCTTTTATTGTTTATAATAAAGATGGTTTTAAAATATATTTAGTAGATGCTTATTTATCAGATGAGAATAAATATGAAATGACAGAACATGATAAACAAATAGCAGTTTTTTTTAAAAACATAGATTATTTAAAAGATAAAAAAGTTGAAATAATTAATACAACTGATAGAGCACAATGCAAACTAATGCCCCAAGCGATATCTAAGGATTTATCTTGCCAAATATGGAGTATTTTGTATAATTATATATATATATGTTCAGAATATCAAGTGGAACATGATGAATACGATAAATTATTTAATATTAATCCATTTTTTTATATGATGATATTTTTAATAAATGTATATTTATTATATAAGTATGATGTTCCCGAGAAATATAAAAAGGATATAAGTATAAAAAATACTGAATATGAATATGATTTCAAATTATTAAATCAGGAGCCTTATTTTAATATACGAAGATTATTCTTACATACAATTGAAAATACCACAAATGCTGATAAAGAATACTACCTTACAAAAGTAATTGAATATGCTCAAGATAAACTTGTAAGGGCTATAACAAATCATGAGCCTAAAAAAACAACAGATTTTAAAAAATATGAAGAAAATAACTACATACTCTTAGAATATATAAAAAAATATGGCGATTTAGCTAAATATAAAAGCACAATAACAAATTATTTATATGAATTAAACCAAATACTTTCCCAACACACACAAAATACCTCCCATACCACACAAAATATAAATGCTTTTTTCGAAGATTTAAAAAAAAAATCAATAGAAACACTAAATTTTAAAATTACATTACTCACACAATTAACAAATAAATAGATTTTTTTTTTTATTTATCAAGCTCATGAATTTGTGTAAGAAAAACCGGATTCTAACTTGTTCCGGACCACAACATAGGTATTGTGGCCAAGATACAAAACACTATTTGTGTCCCCGAACCTCTAGGTTATCCGGATTAAGTAACAAATACGTGCCAGCCCGGAAAAACAAGTAATCCATAACACAAAACTAGGTTGCCGGGATTTGATAAACCTAGCTCCGCAAAAAATAATCAAGTCCGGCAAAAGAATTGTTGTGCTAGGATACCAAGGGTTCCGACCAGCGAAATTCATAAAGTATGGACTACAAAAACAGATTATGTGCCACCGCGCACATATTAGTTTGTAAGTCGTTAAATATTCAATGGCCTTTTAGCAGGTATAGTCCAACCATAAGAAACCGGGCTGAATAAACCCAAAAACCGCGCAAGTTGTGGTGATAATTCAAGCGGGTTGAGGTCATATGATATTTCACATAGATTCGGCCAAGTCATAACATATGCCGGAATAGAAGTTATACAATTATCAGAGATGTTAATTTGCTTAATCATAGGAATATTGATATTAACCGGCAACGCACTTAATTTATTAGACTGGCAATCAAACCTTTTTAGCAATTGTAAATTAATATTTTCAGGCAAACTAATAATTTCATTTGACCCGCAAGCCAAATCCTTGAGTAATGGGAACCGATTTATATAACTTGGGAATTCAGATATTTGATTTCTATTGAAATATAATTGCTCTAGAACAGGCATATTCATATTTTCAGGTAAGGTTGTCAAATAATTCCCACTACAGTTAAAAAGCATTAATTGTGGAAAGTCTAGGTTATTGGGTAATTCTTCAATATAGTTATCATTACATATTAAAAACCGTAAATTGGGGAAATTCATATGTTTAGGTAATTCACTAAGCTTATTATTGCTGCAATTAAAAACTCGTAGTGTGGGGATACTAAGACTATCGGGCAATGATTTTAAATTCCCAAACCTACAATCCAAATTTGATAATCTATTAAAATGCGTGCTTAATGGTTGTAATAATATATCTGGGCTTATCGTTTTAATAATATTAACTTTGTGTTTTTTAGGAACTGCGTTAATTGTTTTATATTCGTGTTCCTTACTACTTTCTTCATATACTACTATTAGATTATTTGACATTTTGCCTAACAATATTTCAGTTGTTGTGTTGTTTTAATAACCATTCATTATACCTGATATAAATCAATTTTTCTAACAGTGGTAAGCCTAGCTCCGCAAATAAGTCATAAAGTCCGGAAAAAAATTGTTGTGCTAGGATACCATGGTTTCCTGTCCCGCGAAATTTCGTAGTCTTGGATTACAAAACCGGATTATGTGCGTGCGCAAACATGTAAATATGTATTTAAAAATAACACAAAAAATAATCTGAGAACTTTTATTTCAGATTTTTAAGTATTTCATTCATAATGTCATTATCATATTTTTCCCTTTCTGGGTTGTTAAACATCCAAATAAGCATTTTGTCATAAAGCGTCAATGGCTCATACAAATCTGGTAAACATTCATAATTATTTATATACATTTCCGCATTATATTCTCCTCCTTGAGCTGCATAACTACAATAAATACTAATACTCTGTTTATTTTTATCTTGTGGTTTTTTGCTAATATAATATATACATTCCGGTTTATAAGTGTTAAAATCAATATAATCCGTTGTTATATCAATTTCACTATCTTTTTTAGTAATTGGGTTAGTATAGCCAATCATATACATATCTGGCCGAGGTTTTTATAAATTTGCTGTGTTTTGTATCATAAAGTATAATCCACTAAAACAATTTTTATTGGTTTTAGTAATTATTGTAATTCACCTAGTATAAACATCCCAATAAAGTTCAGAGGGATTACGGGGGTCTGGTTCAAACCCGCCATCTAGGAACCGGTTAAGCCTTTCTCCGAATTTGAAACCAGTTTGTTCCATTAGGGAACGCCATTCATTGGCAGGTTTGAAATTATTAATAGACCGCTCCAAGTATTCTTGCCACGCGGATTGATTAGCACCCGGACTACCACCAATTGTGACATCTAGGATATGATACATGTGATGTTCCCAAAGTATATATTTCAAATTATCAGGTGTTGCGGCGTGTTCCTTTATCAATAACTTGCCACCTGGTTTTAGCACTCTGGAAAGCTCAGCTAGGATATTACTTATAGTCCCGTCTGTCATATGATGTAAACTAACCATACAAAATGCCACATCCACCGACCCATCAGCTAGTCCCGACAATTCCTGGTTATCCCAAAATAGATACCGGATATTCGCGTTGGAATAGGCATATGTTTCCTGCCATCCAGATTGGTTTTCAACACAAATATAATTATCCACCGGACCTGCTAACCTAGTTTGAATCCCGGATAGGATATTTCCATTCCCACCACCAATATCTACCAGGCGCCAATCTTTAGCCTCGGTGGATACTACAAGTTCAGGGTGAATATAATCTAGAATCTTGCCAGTTATGAAATCTTGGCGGTCTTCTGACTTTTGGATTTCTTGAGAATCTATAACCGGTTTAACAATTTGATAGATACTTGACATGGCTGCAGCTAGATTAGTATTCTCAGTCACTCCAGTCCAATTAGTAATAGTTCCAATAACCCGGCAAATCCGGGTCTTATCCCGGTTTTCCAAGAATTTAAATATTTTATTAACTACTGTATACATTTTTGGGTCAAAAGTATTAGTATTATTTGAATATGCAGTGCGACGGTTAGAAGTTGCCTGTCCAGCAAAATTGCGTGGTTTGTAAGACATACTAGGTAATTCAGAACGTTTTTCAGTTGAAGTATAATTATATATACAGCTAACCCAATTTAAATTAATTTTTGGCAGGGCTGCGGCTGAAATAATAATTAACATTATTGATAATATAAAATGCTTTTTGTAGGATTTTCTTTTTTTCAACACAATGTTCCCGTAAAATAGATAATGCATCTGGCTGCCCAAATATTTGAACTCCACTTATTTCTCGATTTTTCGAAAATCCATTTGTCCCAATTTGTGAACCAGATTCCACGACACTAGCATAACTAGGCCGGATTTCTTGTGTTAGCTCCCCGATGAAATAAATATGCCGATATTTAATACCATTATTACCGACATAAACTTCTTCTAGTGGCATAATATTTTTATAAATCGTAATAGAATTATCCGCTAATTGGGTTTCTTCTTGGAATTCGCGGATAGCACATTGTAAATCAGTTTCCTTATTATCACGGCGGCCTTTAGGTATTCCCCATTCCGGCTCTTCATGTAGTTTCCCTCGCGTGCCATCCTGTCTAATAGGATTAAACCGGGTGCGCAATTCTTCTAACCTAGCACCCCAATTGACTACCTCTCCGCTCTCAGATAATTCGGCGCCCCAAAATTTAGTAATAGGTTCTAACTCAGTGTTGCCGATTAAGGGGAAATCGACGTCCCAAATATAATTCACTGCCCTGATAATATTAGCCAAGATACCTAGATTGAGTATATAGTTGAATTTGAGTTCCGAATTGTCATATTCTGCTTTATATGCGCGTTTCCAGTTATTATCCATCCCTATGTCCCGGCGCAAGACCTCAAACCTAGGATTCTGAGTTATGAATTCTATTTCTGCCCGTGTCATACCACTAAAAAGCTCTACTAGGTATTCAGTGCCTGACACTTCATATTTCCCGCGTAGGAATTCTACATAATTCATAGTATGTTTCCGGCGGACCATAACTACTTGATATTGTTCCTGGCTAACCGGTCCTGTTGACACACCTGAGTCTGATTTCCGGTAAAAACAAATGATACCATAACTGGATAGTGGTTCCTGACATTGATTATACCCATGGTTGTTCTTGCCGCAATTCATACAAAAAAGTGTCATCCTAGCACCTGGCGGTTCAATGGGTTGTGCCTTAGCAACCCATGCATTCGGTTGTTGCGTTGTTGTTGCAAATGGCTTACGATATTTTTGGCTCCGGCTTTTAAACATGGTGATTTTAATTACTTTGATTCTAATTCTAATCCTATTTATCACCGATGGCTTTAATTTGGCTTTTATTAGCTTTTGATTCACCAAAAAAACAAAAAAAAATTGTTTTGCCAATATGAAGAGTAATACTAGGTTATTAAACTTGCAACTCCGCACAAAAACAACTAACCTAGCACAACAAATCCAAATCAACCACAACTAATCAACAAGAATGGGTCAAGATACTTATTGCGTTATGGGTGCCAGCGCGCCAGTTGCTTTCACTTACAAAAATTGGCCGATTTTCCGGGACCTACTATTTAATTCCGGGCTGGATGAAACTGAACTATCTATGCTACTAATCACTGATTTTCCTAGCGATGGTTGTCATAACCTAACCTATCATATTGGGGAAGCATTCCGAGATTTTGATAGCCCGGACAAACCAATTACACCAGAAGAGTTCCAGGCATGTGTAGGTAGCTTAGAAGCTGATATACGGAAATATAAGTGGCTGCCGGAAACAAGAGAACTGCTAGGAATGGAATTACAAATTATGGTTGAAATCACTTATTGCCATGTGCGCGGACTTACCCGGCGCGATAACCCGCATATTTTCAACCAGGAAACATCCCATTCGCCAGCAAGCCTTGCTACCCAGACTCAAAAAGCATATGAACATCTAATTAAGGCAGGAATTCCAGAAGACCAGATTAGTATTAACCATTATATTTGGGATAGCCAATAACAAGTGAAAACACAAAAGTAAATTAAATAATCGCTAACATACAAACAAACTGAAACATAAAAGCAAAGTAAAAAACAATATTACAGCCTAGGTTGGGAAATTAATTAATTATTTTTTCAAAACAAAGTAAGCTTAGCGTAATTCAACCGACATAGATGTTTGAACCCGCACGCGGAATGCGTCTTGTGCAGCATTAATCACAGCTAGGAATTCACCTCCGTCCTTGACGGCTGGGTCATTAGGTGAATATAAGAAACGATATGTCCTAGAATACTTATTTAATTTTTTGTTGTAAAAGGTATCTGACAGTTTAACTTCAGCCATCATATCCCCGCCACATTCCCGGGCCAATTCAAAGAAATCATTTTCATCTAGCCATTTTTCCTGCTGCTGTCCATCTGCACTAATTTGTAATCTATCAGCAGGGACATAGAACGAAATATCCTTAGTCAGCGCAGGTAGTTCTGAATATGGTTGAAATTTAGCAAGGTTTCCATCCACAAATTGGCTCAAAAACCGCTCATGTTCCGACCACAAATACCGGATATCTGTAATATTACAGAATATCATAACTAGCCTATCTAGCCCGAATCCGGCAGCAATAGCACGTTTCCCGACTAGGCCATTATTTTCCAGAATCCGGGGTTGAACCACTCCACACCCCAATATTTCAAGCCAATTACCGTTATATTTAACTTCTATTTCAAATGAAGGATGGGTGAATGGGAAATAATCGGGGTTGAAACGGTATTCACACCCGGGGAAAAGATAATCAACCAATCCGGATAAGATTCGCTTGAGTTCCTGTTCCGGGTCTAGGTTATCATCTACTAAGGTAAGCATTTCCATTTGATGGAACACCGGATAGTGCCTAGCATCAACTTCGTCTTTACGATACACATCACCTGTTACTAGGAAACTACGATGCCCGGCTGCTAGTAATTCATTTTGATGTGCTGATGTATGAGTTCGGAGAACTTGGCGCTCATTTACATAATAAGTGTCTGATTTAGACCTAGCTGGATGTTCAGCCGGGATGAGTAGATTATCAAAATTGGCTTCCACTGATACAACTGGGTCTAGGTCATCAAACATTTTGAAATCATACTTTTCCAATCCCGCGAAATACTTATAAACTTGGCGTTTGATAATTTCAATCGGATGATTCTTCTGGTTATGCAATTTCCGTCTAAGTTTGTCTTCAATAGATTTGGGGATATTACTATATTCGGTTTTGCTGGTAAGGAAGCAAGACATTTTATTATTTTTTATGATACCCTTTTGATTTGAATTAACTTTATTCAATATGGTTTAAATTGAAAGATAAAAACCAATAAACAATTTTTTTATGTTGTGTGTTGTCTTATTTTTATAATATTCTTATGAAGCAGGGAATTCCCCTACTGACACAATGTCATCATATAATTTTTTATATTCTGGTGTGGAGCGGTCTTTAATACTATCAAGCCGTTCTAGTTTAGCTACCACTGAATTTGTATCACCTAGATAAATATCGGATTTCAATACAGAATACACATCAGGACTAGCAATTAGAAGTTCATATATCCTGTTAATATCTGCGATAGATGTTTGTTTTTCGGCGTATTTAAATGGTCTAAGTAGTAATTTAATGTAGAGATTTGGATAATTATCAATGACATAGTTCATTTTTCGTTCGGCTTCATTACATAGATGACTGGCACAGAATTCATTTACTTTCTGAGCCCCACCAGACCTATCATTATTATTTAATAGCGCATGTGCCATATAGATATTGGATAGAATATCGGCCATGTTACCGGATATGATTTGATTTGCCTTAATTTTACCACCTAGTAGTGCTACAAAATTACTAAGATTACTAAATCTAACACATAATAGGTCTAGTCTTTGTGATGGACTTTTAGACAGAATGTGCGGCCGGAATGATTTGATATAATTAGTAATGCCACTTCCTACCATCTTATTGAACCCTGTCCGGAAATCAGCTAGGTTATTTTCTGTAATTGCGGTGAATATTGGATAAATATACGGGTGGCTTTTATTTAAACCTTGACCGAATGTAATCAAATTCCGGGTTAGGATATTCGAACCTTCCACTGTTATCCCAATTGGTGCTGCTTGGTAAAACTTGCTAAATATATTATTAGGTCCGGAACAGATGGCACTACCTCCCCAAATATCCATACCTGCAAGTAATACTTGGCGCCCGCGTTCAGTGGTTTGATACTTCATAAGCCCAGTAATAACACTAGGTTTAGCACCAGTATCTAATATCTGATTTGTATATTCAACAGCCGAATTAATAATCCAAGTATCGAGGAACATACCGACGAATCTGTCACGCACTGCTTCCATCCGACCGATATTCATGTTAAATTGCCTGCGGTGTTTGATATATAGCATAGTTGCATAAGTTGCCATTTTAGAAGACCCATTTGCACTGGCTGGCAAACTAACACCACGGCCAACTGACAAACATTCCATCAACATCATCCAGCCATTACCAGCATTTGCAGCACCACCAATTATTGAATCAAGTGGTATTGCGATGTGACCTTTAAGTGTTCCATTCGGAAATCCAGCATCATTTGGGTTATGGTATGTGAGTTGCTCTAGTCCTGGATGTCCGCGTTCTACTAATGCCAAAGTAATTCCTGCACGCCCGCTTGGAAGTAGTCCATCTGGGTCTTGTAAATTAAATGCTATTCCCACTAGGTTAGCAATGGGCGCTAATGTAATATACCTCTTATTCAAATTAATTTTAATCATTATTTTGCCATCATCACATTTTACTACAGTTCCAGTATCAATTTGTCCGGTAGCATCACTGCCATTATTAGGTCCAGTGAGCCCAAAACAAGGGATTAATTCACCATTTGCTAATCTAGGCAAGTATTTCTGCTTTTGTGCCGATGTCCCATAATGTTGTAATAGTTCGCCTGGGCCTAGCGAATTAGGGACCATAACCGCTACTGATAGTGCCGGATTATGCGATGCGATTCTAGCTAGAATCCTAGATTGTTTGCTAATAGGCATATTGCTTCCACCATATTCCTGGTTTATAGACATACCTAGCAGTCCAGCATCACCTAAATCCCGCATAATATTATTAATGTTTGCGCTAGGATAGATTGATTCTGACCCATATTTTTTAAGTATCTGGTCTATTTGCTTGTATTCCTTATTAACATCGTATGTCACCTCAGCACCTTTTTGGGTTGGCATTTGTGCCACACGCGGTAATTTTCCTTCAAATATATTCCGGTCAATTGATACACCTCCGCTCCTTAGTGCAATTAATTCAGTCTGGCTAATTTTAGGTAGTATTCCTTTCACTTGTTTCAGTAGTTGCCTATACATTTTTTTTCTATAAATTAATTGATTTGTAGTAGTCTGGGTATAATTATTTAAATATTCAGTTGGCTCAAAGTTAAAAATTGAAAACCAAAAAACGCACCCAAATGGTATAAAAAAACAACCTATAAAAAAATAAATAATTTTATCCTCTAAAAGCCTATTGTGTTTATAAACGCAACGGCTTTTACCGTCCACATTGAATTATAAGCCCACCCCTGGTGGGCTCCAATTCAAGTGAGACACTAGGTCCTAGACACTCAAAAGCCCGCCCTGCAGGGTGGGCTTGTAATAGAGTGGCTACGGTAATTGAGGAACTCACCTTACTACGGCTGATTTTGGGGATAACCCAAAATCCTAGCCGTTTAAGTAAGGATAGCAGACTTCAAATATAGTAATAATACTTGGTGTGAATGAATTTGACAGCTAGGACTCCTAGACCCACTAGAATCAGGAAAACCCAAAGCCGGCCATTACGTGCCATTTCTTTTTGCCTAGTAATTTGTTCCATATTAACTTTCACGAATGGGCTGACCGGATCTAGGTTAGCATACACCGCCATAACTGCGTCTTCAGTATAAACCGGTTTGCCTAGACTCTTATTCACGAAATTATGGACTTGGATAACCCACCGGACTAAATCCATCCGGCGGTCCAAATGTGGTTCAATCGGGTAATGACTCAAATAATTCTGGTAATGTTGCCGGCATTTACCGCATGGTAGGATATCTTTAACGGAGTGATAGAATGCCCGAATAGCCTCTTTTTGGGCGGTAGATGGTTGGTCGGAATAGTGGAATGATACTAGGTGTAATACAAACCAAAAATGCGGGCCCCAAATAGCGGGGTCCATCCCGGTTGGCCCAGTTGCTGACATTCTAGTTCGCTGTTTACTTTACATCATGGATTTTGTTATGTCATGTCCTAGCGGTAATATTGTGTAGCTAGGTTTATTAAAATAAAAATAGCACACATACAAGAACAAGACATAAAAGCAAATACAAAACATAAAAAAACAATCTTTTAAAAGCCCCTTAAATTGTTAGTAGTAGTAGCCATGAATAACATATGCCACAGAAATAATTAGTATATTCCCACCATGACATAAAGCAAACCAAGAATAATAGGGTATTCATAATGTAAACATGATAAATAACATTTTGGTATACATCCCGCATTAGACTAGTAGTAACTGGCCATTGACGTAATTTTTGTTGTTGCCGGCGTTGAATTACACTATTTGAATATTTATCTATAACAAATATTAACTCTGTCAGAATTATTATTAATGCCAAATACCAGCTAAATACTGTGTGTGTAATAAATTTGTGCTCGGAAATCGTAAATATCGATAGATTACCTAATGCTACAACCCGGAGTAAATGTTTATTCAGTTTGTCAATATTATACCTTTCAAAATTATTAATTGCTGGCATGATGTTAATTTTTTGTGTATTTCCACAAATATATTTATTTTAACTAATAGGATGGTATTGGAAAACAGTAAAATATAAATGAATTAACTGAAAAATAAATATTTAAAAACAATTTTTATATTTTATAATAAACCGAAAGTAAAAACAACAAAAAAAAAAAAAATTAATATTAAATGCCTGCCCAAAGAATAAAAGAAAAATCAAAAAAAAAAAACGTACTTTAAAAAACCGTAAATTATCAGGAGGAGTTGGACCTGATGTAATGTCTAAAAATGGAAGCTCACTTAAATCTAATCAATCACCATTAGAATATATAACAGAACAACTAACAACAGACAGATCACATAGAATAAAAACTGTAAAGTATAAAAAAATACTTGCAACAGAGGATTCGCAATTTCCAGCTAATAATAATGAATCCCGTAATGTAGAATCTAGGGTTAAAGATTATATTTCAACATTTGCAGTCCCAGAAATTTTAGCTATTTTAGAGTCGAGTAATTTTTTCAAAACATATTATTTATCGGTAATAGGAAAAATGAATAAAATGAATAAAGAAACAGGTGAACTAATACCTACATTTAAAACTGATAATAAAATACATCAAGAATTTGGTGAATATCAATTAATGAAAAAAGGTCAATATTATACTGAAGAACCACAAATTGCAATGAAAAAAGAAACGTTTTATGATAAACCTGTAGATAAATTGTGGAATTGGTGGGATGATAAATATAAGCATCTAAGATCACTTAATGAAGAAGGAAAAACAATTATTGAATTTCCTCTAAAATATTCTGGGTATGATGAATCTATACTTGATATTATAAAAATCACATTTGTAAATGTGTTGTCAAAAATAATTAATAGTTATATAAAATATGGTAAAAAAAAAGAAAATAATTATGAAAAAGAACAAGAAAAGCTAGGAGCATTTATGACATCTTTAGATAATTTATTTGATGGACCTTCACCTACATATAATACATTAATCGATTGTTTAACCTATTATTTTGAATATTCTTTTGAAAGAAGTATTGACATGGATAATTTTTTTAATAACAAAATAAAACGTCGGCTTACTTCTTATTTTAATTATCCATTTTTTATATTGCCATTATCTATTCCAATATCTTATTATAAATCTTGTAAATCATATGTAATACCAGTAGCAGGGTGTGTAATTACACCATCAACGGGTCATTATGTTAATTTTGGAGCAATAGGTAATTTTATGCATGATATGGGGCATCTTAGTTGGATGACTAATACATTTATAAATAATATATACAAAATTTCTGATGAATTATCTTTCCCACAAAAATTGGATAAAATGATTGAAATTATTTATACAAAATACAAAATATTTTATGTCAAACTAGAACAACTACAATTACAATTAGATAAAAAACTACTACAATATATGAATTATTTTGTATTTTGTATAATGCATGAAAATATAAGTTACTATATCTTACTATATGACTTTTTAGTGCAAAAAAATGTATACCGTAAATCTGATGAGAATATTGTGGCTATAGAACAGGAAAAAAAAATAGAATCACATCCAATAAATGTAATTATGGCAATAACATTTATGATGAAACAATTTGATACAATTGAAAAGTTAAAAGATTTAACAGAAGACTATGATATTCACCTAAAATCACTAAAATCAAGTAATATCACACAGCCAGTAGCATTAATTGAACAACCAGGGATACCTTTTATTATTAATAGTTCAAGCCCTGATCCGTCAATATTAGGAACTAGTGCACATCCTATGTATATTCCATTTAGTGTATATATTGAAATAATAAAAATATTAGATTCAATTTTTACTGCTAATAATTTGTATGATAGTGAATATTTACCATTAATAAATAAATAGACTCTGCTATTTATCATCTTAATTACAGTGTATTTTGTTTTTATGTATATTTTTAGTTCATTTTCCATTACCTTTGCCGCGACCTCTACCACGCCCGCGGCCAGTGGTAGGTAAAGGTGCAATTGACCCCTCAGTTACTTTAGCTGCTGTCCTAGCACCACGTGAGCTGCCTCTACCCCGACCTCGTGTCCCTGCACTACTACTTGCATTAGCATTGGGGGTATCATCACCAGATTTAGCAGCACGGGCTTTACTCTTTGTAGCCGCTGAAATCAGGGTTTGTTCTAGAGCGCTAGGCTGTTCGGCACCCCGGTCACTTGAACTCGGCGCCACTCCACCTGCGCGTTCTTTACCTGATTTACCCAAATATTTAGCAATAGCAGTTTCGGCAATCGCCTTAGTAATCCCGGTGGCATCTTTTCTATATGCAGGTGGCACAGGAACATTATATTGGTCCAGGTATTTCAGATAAAACCCATATGGTCCACTCTTAATAACACAATCTGTCAACCCGGGGATTTCAATTGCCATCGCCGATTTCAGTTTACCTTCTGTTTTAGCCCGGTTAGTGCTTTCCACTACTGTGATTGCTTGTTCTAGGGTAATAGTTTCGGGGTCTTGAATTACACCAGGGTTATTAGTCATATATATTTCCAGACTGTAATTAGTATCACCCCAACGGAGAAAGACTGATTTGGCCTTACAAAGTTCAACTGGTTTATCCAAATATGTGCCTAGTTGTCGGGGATAGACCAACATGGCACAAGCTTGTGCTAGGGTAATCTTACCTGGTTCGGTTGTCCCAATGTTAGACCACCTCGATTTCTTTTTATCATCCGGATGTTTTTCACAGATGGCCCATCCATTCCGGGTTTTAATAATACTTACTTCCCTCTGGGTTTGTGGATTAATGCCTAGCTTAAGTTCTTTACCACCACCTGCTTGTCCCCGGCTAGCAGTTTTGAGTTCTAGGATAATCGGATTAATATATTCCCACACTCCACGGACTACATCTTGCCACCGAGCAGTTCCAAGTGCAATACCATCCAATAATTCTTCTACCCTTGCTGTGAATTCATAATCCATTAGCCGGCTGAATTTCCCGACTAGGAAATCGGTTATCATAAGCCCGAGTCCAGTTATAAATAGTTTATTCTTTTCACCACCGGTTTTTATTTGCCGCTTAGTAGCCACTACTTCCGCGACTGGCCATTGATATTCAAATACTTGGATATCTCGTGGTTTGGCTGGGATGGTCTTTTTCTCCACATATGCGCGTTCTTGAATACGGCCAATAATCATGGCATAAGTGCTAGGCCGGCCAATCTTAGATTCTTCCAGTTTCTTAACTAACCCAGCTTCTGTGTAATGCCCATTAGGTGGCTGCGTATCTTTTTCGTGTGCCGACATACCTAGACACCAAACTTGTTGGCCTTTCTTTAGGGAGGCGAATAATTTCTCTAATTGGGCTTGTTGCTTCTTCTTGGTTGCTACAGTTGATTTTTTGGGTGCACCATCTTCACTTGCTGCAGTAGATGTGGATGATTCTGTGCTGGTTGTGCTACCTGCAGTTTCGTCCGCTTCATCCGCTGTTATTCCGTCTGCACCATAATCATATACTTTGAGGAATCCATCGAAGAGAACTTTCTCAAATTTGGCCGAAAAAGTGTATTTCTGTTGGCTTGGACTAGGTCCGGTAGTAGCAATCTTAATAGTAGATGTCTCAATCTGTGCGGGGACCATTTGACTTGCCACAGTCCGGCGCCAAATAATTTGATAGAGCCGTTTTTCGCGGGGCCCTATTTTCTCACCTGTTGCCCCCATAACAGAAATATTGGTCGGCCGTATAGCTTCGTGTGCTTCTTGAGCTCCTGCGACTTTCTTGGCATATTGCTGCCGATGGTGATATTTTTCACCATATTCTCGGACTACTAATTGTCCAATTGCTGTTAGTGCGTCGGCCGAAATAATATGACTATCCGTGCGCATATAGGTAATCAACCCGGCTTCATATAGTTTCTGGGCAGCTGACATGCATTCATCTGGTCCCATTCCCAATTTATTACTGGCCTCTTGTTGAAGGCTACTGGTAATAAATGGTGCACCGGGTGTGCGTTTGCTTTGTTGGGTTTTCAAGTCATCCACCGCGAATTTTGCTTGTCCAGAGGCGACATGCATCATAAGTGCCTGGATTTCATCTTGGGACGGGATATTGGCGTCAAGTTCGGCAACCAAATCGGCACTAACTTTAAGATTTTTAGTGCTAGGTTCTGTCAATGTGAAATGCCCGGTTGCGGAATAATAACTGGCCGATTTGAAGGTTTCAATCTCGCGTTCGCGTTCAGCCAAAAGTCGGACAGCAACACTTTGGACCCGGCCAGCACTTAGTTTATGATTGCTATATTCTTGCCATAAACAAGGGCTAACCTGGTAACCAATCATCTTATCTAGGATTTGCCTTGACTGTTGGCTATAAACCATGTTCATATCAATCTGTCCGGGCGCAGCAATTCCGGCTTGAATAGCACGTTCAGTAATCTCAGTGAATTTAATTCTTTTGTATTCCGAATCCCCTAGTCCTAGAGTATCTTTAATATGCCATGCAATACCTTCACCTTCACGGTCAAAATCACTTGCTAAATACACCATGTTGGCACTCCTAGCTGCTTTTCGTAATTTAGCTACTACATCGCGCTTCTTGTCATCAATATTATATGTAGGCGCGAATGTTCCACCTGCCAGGTCAACACCAAGGTCTTTTTCAGTTCCTAATGTCCGGATATGTCCGACACTGGATTCCACCCGGTAAGCATCACCCAAATACTTTTGGACGGTTTTTACTTTACCTGGTGATTCTAGGATAAATAGGATTTTTCCGGCGTATTCTTCACTCATGTTATTGAATTTATTTGTAATAGTTGATAGGTAAATTTATTGTTTGTGTAATTGGCAAATATGTTGCGACTGGAGTAATATTCTTTTATTAGAATATTTATTGCCCTTAAACAATTTTTATCACTTCTAAAACCTGTTATAAAAATAAATACCACGTAGACATAATGGAATCATCTGACTCACCATATTATTATTTTATAACTGCATGTCTAGCAGCTGTCTTCACATATTTACTTATCCTAGCACTACAAAAATTACCAGAGGCCCTTGAAATGCGTCGTAGCACTATAAATGGTAAACTATATGGGGTGCAAGAAATGTTACCAAATGCTAACTTAACTGCTGACCGAATCGCCAAACTTGAAAAATTCACTAATGATTTCATGGACTATTTAGCGGCCCGGCATCCTAAGGATGTTCGCACCCGTCGGATTTTAAATAACCTCGCCGAGATAAAGATGGAAGAAAGCCCGTTTGAAGATGATACATCAAGTTATACGGTTAATAAAGGTGAATTAATCGCACTTTGCATCCGGAATAAAGAGGATAAAGATTTCCATGATTGGAATACTCTATTATTCGTTTTGATTCATGAGCTAGGACATGTAGCTAGTGTTACCACTGGACACAATCAAGAATTCATAACTAATTTTAAATGGCTATTAGAACGTGCTAATGAAGCTGGGCTTTATCAACCGGTTGATTATTCCAAATCACCGATTACATATTGTGGTGTCCGGGTCACTAATAACCCTATGTTATAAAAACACAAATCCTTTCGAGTTCCTTATTCAATCTATCCTTACAAAACCTGATTATAGTTTGAGTTTATCTCAAAATTCACAGGTTGTAACGTGAGTTCCTCAATAAAAGCCTATGGCATTTATAAATGACATAGGCTTTTAGAGGATAAAATAATATATCTGTAAATACATAAAAAATAAAAAAAAAACAATTTCAACTATTTAGTAGTTACAGCTAATATAAAATAATATATATGGCTGCAGCACATAAAACAATATTATTTAGATTCTTTGATGCATCAATTGGAAAAGTAGGTGGTAATAAGGTGTTGGTTGATAAATTTGATAATAAAACACTTGTTGATAATATTGGTAATTCATTCAATGTTGAGTTACCAACACATGACTTGAAAAATATAACCCAATTAAATATGAGGCAATGTAGATTTAATATTGATACTTTGACACACACTCAAACTTTGAATAGTGAAATAACTACTTATCTACTAGAATTGGAATCAAAAAATAAGTTCAAAGGTTTTTTTACATGTAGTAATACTGGTTGGAATTCACTATGTTATCCATTTGTTAAAGAAAATCAGCATTTATTGCAATTATTTGCACAACATAGTAAATATGTGTTTTTCACAATAATTGATAATTTAGCTATAAAACAATATGAAGGTAACACAGGTAGTGATAAACTTATTGAAGAACATAATTTTGATGGGTTGTTAAATTCTGATGAATTTCGTAGTAAATTAAGTATACCATCCGGACATGATGTGCAAAAAGAAGATATAAATACTATTCAAACTTCTGGTTATTGTGTAAATGGTGTTACAGTAACAGTATCTGAAAGAGATGAAAAAACATATGGTCATTTGGAACAAGATGTAAAAGCTACTTGTAAAATTGACATAACAGGTTCTATTGATAAAACTAAAATCAATGTATTAGCTTTAGGTAAGCTTATGCCCGAGCCTAATTTACATGAAATTAATTTTACAGGCAACTTTGGTATAAATGGATATTTAGTTAATTTACAACAAATGGGTGATACAACTGATTATAAAGTATACGGTGCTAATATGATATTATATTCTATATTATCTGGATTACTTGTAGAAAATGGAGAACAACATACAATATCGAAGATAAATAATGGTGAACTTCCTATTCAATTATCTGATAGTCTAACCTATGATTTAAAACGTGTTATATTAAGAAGGTATAATTTTGATGGTGAAAAAATAATAAAAACCCTAAATGACTATAATATTGATACTACAGAAATAAATGCATATTACACAACGCTACAAATGAATGCAGCTGAAGCAAGTGCTGCAAAACGTGAACAGCTTAGACAAGAAGATGCTGCACGAGCTGAAAAGAAAGCAGCAAATGAAGAAAGACGAAAATTATATGAAGAATCAGTTAGTAAAGCAAAAACTACTAAAGAAAAAACACATCAAGAATATTTTAATTTGTTAAACACAATACAAGCAAAATTAGATAAAGCATTTCCGTCAGGATTAACAACAAATACAACTATACCTAAACAAATTAAGGACACCGCACGAACATTATCACAAAAACTGCGTAAATTTTATATGACATTTAAAGAAACAAATTTTAAGTTCACCAATCCAATACAACTAAGAACACAATCAGCAAGCCAAGCGAAAATTAAAAAGTTAATTGAAGAATTTAAACAAATATCTGATGCAATAGATGAGAATCTAAAAGATTATTATGCAAATGGATCAACACCTAGAGCTACTCCTATGGCAACATCTAGAGCTACTCCTATGGCAACATCTAGAGCTACTCCTATGGCAACGCCTAGAGCTACTCCTATGGCAACACCTAGAGCTACTCCTATGGCTACAAATAGTGTTACTGCATCTATGCTTAGTGCTACACCTAGAGCTACTCCAATGGCTACAAATACTAATAAATCAAGGAAAACTAAACAATCACAAAATATGACGAGCACACCACCGAAAAAAACTATGAAAAAATAAAATGGTTAGATTATAATTTGTGTGATACAAAAATGTATCTTTATATTTTGACTATTCTAATTCTATTGCCGGTTTCTGGACCACTAATGTTTTAGCTCGGATTCTGTCATTTCGCTCCTTAGTAATTGTTTTTGTTTGTTTAGAGCATTTATTAATTTTGGCATTTCTACCTGACGGGCCTTGCAAACCACGAATACCTGCGGGACCACGTGGTCCAACTACAAAAGAAACCCGGCTGAAACTATATATTAGGAATATCATAACACATAAATTTATTAATATACCTAGTAGAACAATTCGTAGAAGGACTTTGTTAGCCAGAACCGGTGCTAGGTATCTTTCAAACACCATCATTACCATTAATCCAATAACTGCTACTACTAAAATAATCCCAATCAGGGCTGGGCTACTAACTTTTTGTTGGTTCTGTGCGTCTGGTAATTTAACACTTATTTTTTCTGTTTCTTGTTTTATACTATTTTTATCCGAACTTGATGACATATTCACCTATTTAACATAATATTAGATAACAAAAAACGATTATACCAAGTTAAAAATATGTTAAATATTAATTAATATAACCTAGCATAGCAAAGTTAAGATTATGTCAAGCGATTTAATTCAATGTGCCAAATGTCACAAAACTTTTGCATATAAATCATTATTATTGAAACATATGGAACGTAAACGGCCATGTGTGCCTAGCACTGCACCTATCCCTGTTGCTATGGAATTAGGGGAAACAGGCCAGGACACCGGCCGAACAGGCCGAAAAGGCCAGGACACCCGCCAGGACACAGGCCGAACAGGCCAGGACACAGGCCAGGACACAGGCCGAACAGGCCAGGACACAGGCCGAACAGGCCAGGACACAGGCCGAACAGGCCAGGACACAGGCCGAACAGGCCAGGACACAGGCCAGGACACAGGCCGAACAGGCCAGGACACAGGCCGAACAGGCCAGGACACA
>JACCEB011339555.1_pt1 | contig 31986 bp, 31 predicted proteins | sample 7454761 | NCBI WGS metagenome assembly JACCEB01 (sample SAMN15323454, study PRJNA562643) | freshwater metagenome | isolation source: river surface water | place: USA:Blue River Watershed | collected 2017-08-18
AACAATAGTGGGGGACCCGCTGCGGGATTGATTTTCAGCGAAGCACCTGAAAAATTCGAGGCTTCATTCAAACAACACGTGGTGGCAAATCAAATCCTCACACAAGCGGTAGTTCCTGGAATGAAACAGCAATCGTGGGGACGCATCATCAACATCATTTCAACTTCTGTCAGAACACCATTGGATAACCTGGGTGTCTCCAATACCATCAGAGCAGCTGTCGCTTCATGGTCAAAGTCCATGTCCAACGAACTGGCCGTTCATGGCATCACCGTTAACAGCCTCCTGCCCGGATTTATTTCAACCACAAGACTGGATGCAGTAGCTAGCAGTTTTGCAGAGCGAGCGAAGATTTCAAAAAGCGATATGGAAGAGAGGATGAAAAGCTCTGTTCCTGCAAAAAGGTTTGGAGATCCAACTGAGATTGCTGCAGTTGCCGCATTCATTGCATCTCCCGCAGCATCATATGTCAACGGCATTACCATCCCAGTTGATGGTGGAAGAACTCCAACGATTTGATATGACAACATTTTCAAATACGCTTGAATGTGCAGCAGCTTTGGATCAACAGGATCCATTGCGGAAATACAGAGACGCATTCCTGCATCCCATGGAAAACAACCGTCAGAAAACATATTTTTTAGGTAATTCCCTGGGACTCCAACCTAAACAAACAATAGGTTCCATCCAGCAAGTATTGAATCAATGGCAAGAAGACGGGGTGGAATCTTTTTTCAAAGGAAATGATAACTGGCTTGCCTATCATGATAAATTAACGGGTCCCCTTGCAGTCATCACCGGGGCACTTCCACATGAAATTACTGTAATGAATCAGCTAACCGTCAACATTCATTTGATGATGGTGAGTTTTTATCAACCAAAGGGAAGCCGCGGGAAAATATTGATGGAATCAAAAGCATTTCCCAGTGATCAGTATGCCGTGGCCTCTTTTGTAAAGCACATGGGATTGGATCCTGATGAGGTTATTGTTGAAATCAATCCTGATCAGGAGGGAGTGCCACCCTCCAATCAGCAAGTGATCGATGCCATTCACAAGCATGGCGAGGAAATTGCGTTGGTTTTTCTGAGTGGCGTCAATTATTATACAGGACAATTGTTTGATATGCCCTCTATTGCATTGGCAGCGAAAAATGTCGGAGCCTTTGTTGGATTTGATCTGGCCCATGCTATTGGAAATGTCAACCTAAACTTGCATAAATGGGATGTTGATTTTGCATGCTGGTGTTCATACAAATATCTCAATGCGGGTCCGGGTGCCATTGCCGGTGCATTTGTTCATGAAAAGCATCATCAAGAAGACATCAATAGACTCGAAGGTTGGTGGGGAGTAAAATTGAATGAACGGTTTCTGATGAAGAAAAATTTTATCTCCTCAGGTACAGCTACTGCATGGCAATTGAGCACTTCTCCTGTATTGCTTTTCGCCTGTTTGCATGCATCATTGAACATCATTGAAGAAGCCGGGTGGGAAAATATGTTGAACAAGCAGCAAAAAATGATGGGGTGGACTGATTTTTTGTTGACCACCATCTCAACCAATGCTTTCAAAAGAATTACCCCTCATCAACGTGGATGCCAGATATCATTGCAATTTCACAAAAACGGGAAAGCAGTATACAACCATTTGTTTGAAAAGGGATTCATGATTGATTGGCGCGAGCCCGATGTCATCCGCTTCGCACCCGTTCCACTCTATAATACTTACACTGAAATCTGGCAATTTGTCAGTGCATTGAGAGAAATCACCAATGAATTATCTTTGAAAGATTAGTAAAAAAATGAACAGACAGCATCTCATTGATCAGATCAGGAATAAGCAGAGCTATTTGTGCGTGGGACTCGATACAGATCCATCATTAATCCCCTCTCATCTGCTTGAAGAAGAAGACCCGATGTTTGCTTTCAACAAAGCCATTATTGACGCAACGTTGAACAGTTGTGTTGCTTATAAGATCAACACAGCCTTTTATGAATCTCAGGGTTTGAAAGGCTGGATGGCATTGGAAAAAACGGTTAATTATATTCCATCAACACATTTCAAGATCGCAGATGCCAAAAGAGGCGATATTGGAAATACCTCAACACAATATGCAAAGGCATTCTTGCAACAACTGCCATTTGATGCTATCACCATTGCCCCATACATGGGAGAGGACAGTGTGAAGCCTTTTCTTCAATTTGATGGCAAATGGGCGATTGTACTTGGACTCACATCCAACCCGGGTGCAGCTGATTTCGAGCTGCAAAAAATGAATGACGGCAGATCTCTTTATGAAGCTGTCATCTCAAAAGTATCATCCTGGGGCACTGTTGACAATCTCATGTTTGTTGTTGGTGCAACCAGGCCCGACGAATTTCTAAACCTCAGAAAAATAGTACCAGATCATTTTTTTCTTGTCCCCGGTGTAGGAGCTCAGGGTGGCAGTTTGGAGGAGATTTCAAAAAAGGCAATGAACAACGATGTGGGGATTTTGGTGAATGTCAGCAGGGACATCATCTACGCTTCAAAGGATAAAGATTTTGCAGGCAAGGCAGGCGAAAAAGCTGCATCCTATGCCACCGAAATGAAAGCATTTTTACCGAATCGTTGATCAAATCAGTTTTTTCGATACCAGCATAGATAAGATTGCATCAGACCAAACATCGTATTCGGCACTTGACGGATGGAGTCCGTCATCAGCCAGAAATTTAGCAGCATTGCACCTGATCCTTCCTCCGCTAGTTATTTCAACATAGTTGCAGGCATGCGCTGATGATATATTTCTATTGATTTGATTGTATGCATCAATCTCCTGTCTGATCTTTTGCTGATCACGGTCTTTTGCAAAAGGCGTACATCCCCAGTCGGGAATGCTGATCACAAATACGTGCGAGACATCACTCACATAGGCAATCGCTTTTTGCAAGAGCATTTCGAATTCCCTTTTATATATATCAATATCCATGCCGCGGTATTGGTTGTTTACCCCAATGAGGAGCGTAGAAAACTTGAATGAACCATGTATGTTTTTCAGTGCAATGTTTTCTATCAATTCACCAGTTGTCCAACCCGTTTTTGCAATGATGGTTGGCCCAAATTTTTTTCCGGAGGCTCGCTCTATTTTCCTTATCAATTGAGACGGAAAATTTTGACTCATTTCAACAGCCTCACCGATGGTGTATGAATCACCCAGAAAAATAATTTTGTCCTCGTTTGTCATCATGGTGCTAAATTAAGGCAGTTGTGTATCTGTTTAGATTGGTTTAGACATATTTTAATGATGTAAATTGCAACCATGTGGAAAATGGGAGCTTTACTGATTGTTGGGTTGCAACTTTTTTCTGTTGCAAACTCCCAGATGAAGGATACTTCCATCATTTGGGAGGGGAAGCAAGTTACATTATCACCCATCGTAATCAGAAGCGGCACCAATGTACCAGGGTTTATCCGCAAGGTAGAAGACGATACAACCTTTTATAAAGCATTCAAGAATTTGAGGGTACTGAATTTTTCTTCTACCAATGATATCAGAATGTTGGATCGAAAGGGCAGGGTTGAGTCGAGTTTATACAGCAAGTCCCGGCAATGGGCAAAAAAAGGATGTCGCGTCACGACTGTGTTGGAAGAAAAAACCACAGGTAATTTTTATGATCGGGACGGGGATTATAATTACTACACGGCTGAACTGTATGCTTCTCTGTTTTTTTCAAAGGATACAATTTGCGGACAAAGCAATGTCATCAAAGACATGAACCGTTCGATCAAAGGGAAAAAGGGATTGGAGAAGAACAAGGAGCAGCTCAAAATGCTTTTTTTCAATCCAGGTAAAGACATTCCTGGAATTCCTTTGATGGGGGATAAAGTAAAGGTATTTGATAAGGGGCACGCAGGACTTTATGATTTTTCAGTCGATATCCAAGACTACAAGGGTAAATCTGCCTATGTATTCTCGCTTAAAATGAAAGAGGGACTCTCATTCTTCAAAAAAGACAATGTTGTAATTGATGAAATGACGACCTGGTTTGATTACGACAGTTTTGAAGTATTGTCGAGAAACTATAAAATGAGTTACAGTGCAGGTGTTTACAAATTCAATGTTGCGATGGACGTTGAGATTTCAAAGTTTGGAAAACTGCTGTATCCTTCTGTCATTCGATACAACGGAAGTTGGGGTGTCATGGTCAAGGGGAGCGAACGCGGGGTGTTTACTGCAACTGTTTATGATCTTTCCAGCAATTGATTGTTTTTGGTGTAGCCTCTCCATTTTTCAATGACTGCTTTCATATCGTTTGGCAACTCACTGTCAAATTTCATTTCTTTTTCTGTGAACGGATGTGTGAAGCCAAGTGTTTTGGCATGCAGTGCCTGTCGGTTGCATATGGAAAAGCAATTTTCCACAAACTGTTTGTATTTGCTGAAAACTGTTCCTTTCACAATGCTGTCTCCACCATAGGTTTCATCGTTGAACAGCGGGTGGCCGATGTGTTGCATATGGACCCTGATCTGATGTGTTCTGCCTGTTTCCAATCTGCATTCAACAAGGCTGACATACTTTAAGTACTCCAATACTGAATAATGCGTGATTGCTTCTTTGCCATGATCTCCATCAGGATATACATCCATGAGTTTTCTGAAACGTTGGTGGCGTGCAATATGTCCTTTGATGGTTCCTTGTTCATCTTCAAAATTCCCCCAAACCAATGCGATATATTTTCTCTCTACGGTATGATCAAAAAATTGTTTGGCAAGTTTCATGGCAGCCAACTCTGATTTGGCCAAAACAATCAAGCCACTGGTATTTTTATCGATGCGGTGTACCATACCGAATCGGGGAAGTTTTGATTCGTCCAAATCAGGCTGCTGTTGTTTCAAATGCCAGGCAACCCCATTGATCAGGGTGCCATTGAAGTTTCCTGATCCCGGATGCACCACGAGTCCGGCAGGTTTGTTGATCACCATTACATGATCATCCTCAAAAACAATGTTTAAGTCCATTTGCTCCGGAATGATCTCATATGTTACCGGATCGGTATCAGAATAGAAGATGATCTGATCAAAGGGCTTGACTTTATAATTTGACTTGATGGCTTGGTTATTAACAAGCACCATTCCATTGTCAATTGCCTGTTGAATTTTATTTCTGGAAGTATTGACGACCCTGTTGAGGATGAACTTATCTATTCTCAGGGGTTCTTGTCCCTTGTCGACTTGAATGGTAAGTCGCTCATACAGCTCTTCAGCAGCTTCATCTTTGACCTCGTCTATGGGATCTATTTCTTTTTTCAAGGCTTTGAATCTGTATTTTTGCAAAGTTAACGTCTTTCCCAACGATTTAAGAAGCATGCATCAAAAGGTTCGGTTCAGCGATTTAGGTTCAATGGAGTACGGAGAAGCCTGGAAATTTCAGGACTCCTTGCTCATGCAGAATGCTGAGATCAAAAAGAAGGTAGCCAATGGTGACAGGACTGAAGACACCACACATCACCTCCTTTTTTGCGAGCATCCTCCTGTATATACATTGGGCAAGAGTGGAAAAGAAGAACATGTGCTTATCAGCAAGGAGGAACTGGCGAAAAGAAATATTGCTTATTATGAAACCAATCGAGGTGGAGATATCACTTTCCATGGTCCCGGTCAAATTGTAGGCTATCCAATTCTTGATCTGGAAAAATTTTACCGCGACATTGGTCGCTATCTAAGGTCACTCGAAGAGGTTATTATTTTGACGCTCGCTGAGTACGGAATCAAAGGTGAAAGAAGCAAAGGTGAAACAGGTGTATGGATTGATCCTGACAACAAAATGAAAGCGCGCAAGATTTGTGCCATGGGTGTTCGTTGCAGCAGATGGATTACCATGCATGGGTTTGCATTAAATGTTAATACAAATCTTGATTATTTTACCATGATTGTTCCATGCGGAATTGCTGACAAACAAGTCACTTCCTTGCAGAAAGAGCTTGGGAGGGAGATGGATCTTTCTGAAGTCAAGCGGGTATTGATCAGTAAGTTTCAGAAAGTGTTTGATTGTCAGGTTGTTTAATCACCGCTGATAAAGAATTTCCCCTTTTCCTTGACTCTTTCTCCTTCAGTTATTTCATACTTGAACCATCCGCTGTAGATAAAATTTGATTTATCGATCAGCAATTGTGATTCCTTGATGTTTTTCATATGGAAGATGGTTTGTCCATCCTCTCTCCAAACCTGCAAATGAAATTTTCTCTTGTTGGTCTCGGGAAGTACCAGCATGAGATTGTTTTCCTTGTTGACAAAAAGAAAGGGATTGGGATTTAAGTTGTTTACAAGGTCGATTTTTTCAGTGGTGATGCTGATGTTGAATCTTGTATGGATGGTATCCTCCATTGTAGAAAGTGCACTTTCGATCAGTTTCTTCTTTCCTATGATTTCAATGGTGTCCGGAGGATTGTTTATCTGTGATATTTGTTTTTTTGGTTCAATGATTTCTTTTTTTACAGGCATTGAGATCTGTTCTGATTTTGGAATGCTCGAACTGATTGGTGGGGGGATGTCGACAGATGCCTTTTGCGAAGGAGTAAAATAATATTTACCATCGATGCCAACATAAAAAATCCGATAATAATAAACCAGATTTTTATTTCCCTTGTCTGCGTATCCATTCTGCGGTGCATTGGGATCGGGCATGGAAGCAATTGATTTGAAACCGTTGACCGAGTCAGTTGATCTTTGAATTACCAGCAGTGTCAGGGCATCTTTTGGTTTTACCCAGCTGATGATGGTTGTACCAGTTTTGTCAATTGCCTTGAAATGCGGAAGTTCTTGCGCAAAAGAATTGACTGCAAGGCAGTTGATCAGAAAAAATATGTAAAGTGAAATTTTCAGTGCGTGAATTTTTGATTTAAAAATATTGAAAATTAAGTTTTCCTGCCTGTATGCTTCTGTTGCCTTGCAAACCACCACTGTGAATCAATAAAATCCTAGATGTCGGTTTGAAATAATCTGCTTTGAGCAATGCATAGAATCCGTTTACCATTTTTCCTGTATATACAAAATCTGTTGGGATGCCATGTTGATCATAAAACCAATTCATTCCCTCAAAGAGGGATTCATTTGCCTTGCCGTAAGCTCCAAATTGGAGATCATATATTATTTTGAGCTGATCATTCTTTTCTATCAAGCTGTTGTTTAGTGTTAGAATATCATGCCGAAGGGAGTCTTCGTTGTTCAGTGATGAAAAAAGAATCAATTGCTGGTTGTGTCTCAATTGCTTTAGCAGTCCCCCTGCCATCGTACCCGTTCCTGCGGCAGCTATGATATAATCATACGAATGGACATCATCAATTTCCAGTATTTCACTTGCGCCTTTAATCCCCTTTGTATCGTATCCCCCCATGGGTACTGTTAAAATATTTTCAGGAAGGTCATGATGCATTGCTTCTTGAAATCGATCAAAATTTTGATGTGGGATGAAATGAAGCTTCATTCCATACTTGATGCAATCTTTTAATGTGTCATTCAGTTCTTTTGGTTGATGCCCTTTTATGTATCCGATTGATTGCAATCCTTTTTCCCTGCATGCGTATGCAGTGGCATGCAAGTGATTGGAATAGTATCCACCGAAGGTTGCAATGGTGTTTTTCCCATCATGTATTGCTTCCTCCATGAAATATTTCAATTTAAAATATTTATTCCCGGAAACGATTGGATGCAGCTTATCAAGACGTAAAATGGAAAGATCGATATATTTGTCCCTGGTATATATATCCTCCAATATTTCTATGTATTGATTCAGTTGCATGAATTGTTAATTCCTTTTGACACAAGGATTTTTCATCATAATTTTGCACAAATTTAACCGAATGAAGCCCACATTGTTGATTCTGGCAGCTGGCATGGCCTCCCGATATGGAGGAATGAAACAGATAGAGGCTTTTGGTCCAGATGGAGAAACCATTATGGATTATTCCATCTACGATGCCATCAGAGCGGGATTCGGAAAAATTGTCTTTATCATTCGTGAGGAATTTGCAGATCAGTTCAAACAGATTTTTGAGCCTAAGTTAAAAGGAAGGGTTGAAACAGAATATGTGTACCAGGACCTGGATGCTTATCTGCAGGGGTTTCAAAGACCCGCAGACAGAACCAAGCCATGGGGAACAGCACATGCAGTGCTTTGTGCAAAAGAGGTCATCCATGAACCTTTTGCTGTTATCAATGCGGATGATTTTTATGGACGTGATTCGTTTGAAAAAGCGGCTGAATTTCTCAAAACCAGTTGCTCTGAAAAGCATTATTCCATCATCGGGTACGAATTGAAGCAAACTTTATCTGAGCATGGCACGGTCAATCGAGGTGTATGCGGCATTGATGGGGAGGGGCATTTACAAAGTGTTGTCGAACGACTCAATATTTCATACAAAGATGGCATTGTAAAATGCGAAGACGGCTTGTCTCCAGATACTCTGGATGCACATACAATTGTTTCAATGAATTTCTGGTGCTTCCATCCATCCATTTTCAATTACACAGAGAAACTCTTTGAACAATTTTTAAAGGATAGGGGACAAGAGCCCAAATCAGAATTCTTCATTCCCATCGTTGCAGATCAATTCATGCATGATGGCGGCGGTAAGATAGAAATCATACCTACAGTGGCTATTTGGTTTGGAGTCACCTATAAAGAAGATGCACCTGCAGTAAGAAAAGCAATCAATGGGTTGCTGGCAGAAGGGGCATATCCAGCTGGACTCTGGCGCAATTAACTACGATTATCCAAGAACAACCTTGACCATGTAAATATGGTCTTGTACTTTTTTCACTTGCACAGATCTGTTGGATCCTTTCAGGGATGAAGTTCCTTTCATGCGGATATTCAAATCCTTGTCTGTGTCTTTGAGTGATTCGATCAGGCGGAAAATGTTTTTGGATTTGGTGGCAAAAACAACACCATTTGCAGATGCTTGTCTTGCATTTAAAATTCCAATCACTTCACCATTTTTGTTGAATACGGGTCCGCCGCTGTTTCCTGGATTTGCCGTGATGGTGATTTGACAGGACATGGTATCTCCTTCGAGTCCTGTTTGAGCGCTCAGGTATCCTTCATTGTAAACGATCTCATCCTTGGGGAATCCCAATGTGAAAACCGGTTCGGAGAGATCCGTTCTCTTTTTGCTGAATCCATAGGGGAGTGATCCAGTAGCAGTAAAATCAGCATCGTTTATTTTGAGCAACGCAATATCAGACTCGAGGTCTTTGTGAACGATTTCAGCAAGGAAATCCTTTCCCTCCACATTCTGTACATATACTTTTACAGCACCTTTTAAAACGTGTGCGCTTGTTACCAAGAAACCGTTTGCGTCAACCATGAAACTGGTTCCGCCAAATTTCACATCTGCACCAGGTTCGATTTTGGTTTTGATCTTATTGAACTCGGTGATCTGTCTGGTTGATTGTTTTTCGAGGTTGCTCACTTTTCTCCTCAGCTCCTCCAAATCCCTGATAGGGGCATTGGGTGAAAACAGCGAAACCATTCCACTGATAAACAATGCAGTGATGCCTGCGATGGATGCCGCCACTGCAACAACCCTGCGGTATTTGCTCCAGAGGTTGATGATTTTTGCGCCCGCTTTCAGTTGAAGGTCCTTGATATCGCCATTCTCTTGAAATGTATGATGTGTATCGTAGAGATTTGATTTGAATCGTCTTACCTGGCCGTATCTTTCCATTTCCTCCAAGAAAAAATGGTACTCCACTACTGTTTGATCAACTTCTGGATCAGATTTGCGCAGCTCTTCGAACTGTGCCTTTTCCTCCGGATTGAGTTCGGATTTCAAGTATTTTTCTACCAATTCTGCAATGTGGAGTTGCTCCATATCAGTGATTTGTATTTGTATCAGTTGTTTTTATATTGGGCGAAGAACAGTTTCTTGAGCCTCACCAGGCATTTATATTTTTGGTTTTTGGCATTGTCGGCATTTGTGTATCCAAAGAAACCAGCAATTTCATGCATGTTTTTTCTGTGGACGTAAAACGCTTCGATCAGGCTTTTGCAAGGCTCTCCGATTTTTCCCATAGCGGTGCGCATCGTGAGATACTGTTGCGTAAGCTTTTCATGCTGCTCCAGGTCTTCCTCTACCGCAACCACCTTGTCATAGTTTTCAACCTGTGATTCGATGCGTCTGGAATATTGCAGTTTTTTGAGCCACAATCTTCTGCATACGGAGTACAGGTAAGTTCTGATCTGACAGGTCAGCTCAAATTCGGGTGACCTTGATTTTTCATAGAGCACCATCATGGCTTCCTGAAAAACATCCCTCGCATCGTCTTCTGTCCCGTTGTTGCTGATGATAAAATGCTGGATCAGGCTGTAATTTTCCTTGTAAACAGCCTCAATCGCGCCTTTTTCGTTGTTTCCGATGGACCTGAAAACTTCTTTTTCCTGTTCAGTTATAGCCACTTTGCTGGTATTAATACCCCCGATTCGGGGTTGTAACCCACAAAAGAACAAAAAAAACTTTTTTATAAGCGGGTTACTTTCTTTTACTTTGCGTATTAAATGTAAATTTTAAACTTTTTAACTTTCAAAAACCCAAAAGAATGAAAAAGGTATTTGCAATCCTTGCTATCGTTGCTCTCGCATCTTGCGGTGGATCTCAAGAGACTCCAGCTGCTGACACAACTGCTGTTGCTGCTGACACTGCTGCTGTAGTTGATACAACTGCTGCTGCTGTTGACACAACTGCTGCTGCTGATACAACGAAGCACTAAGATTTTTTCATATGGCAAGCAATCGTTGAAGTCGTCCCGTTTCCACGGGATGACTTTTTTTATTTAATTGATTATCAGTTCTTTAGATCGTAAAGGTTTTGTTTCATTCTATTAAGACTACCTTTGCAAAAAATTAAACATGAGTTTTGAAGCGTTAGGAATTGAAGCGTCGTTGTTATCAGGCATTCAGTCACTCGGGTTCGTGAACCCCACCCCCATACAAGAAAAAGCTATTCCAATCCTGTTGAGTGGAACGAAGGATTTTGTCGGATTGGCCTCTACCGGAACAGGTAAAACTGCTGCATTTGGACTCCCATTGTTGCAATTGGTAGATGGAAATGTCAGGAGCCCGCAGGCCCTGGTAGTTTGTCCCACCCGCGAGCTTTGTGTTCAAATTACAAAAGATATTACGAACTTTTCCTTAAACAAAAAATCCATCAGGTCCGTTGCTGTTTACGGAGGCGCTTCCATCGGACAGCAAATCAGGGATCTCAAGCAAGGAGTTCAAATAGTGGTGGCCACACCCGGAAGGTTGATTGATTTGATTGAAAGAAAGGCCATACAGCTGCAGAACATCTCCTACATCGTATTGGATGAGGCAGATGAGATGTTGAACATGGGATTCAGAGAGGATATCGAATTCATCCTGGGCAACACCCCCAATCGCAACAGCATTTGGTTGTTCAGTGCGACCATGCCGAATGAAGTGCGCCAAGTCAGCAAACGATTCATGCAGCAACCTGCTGAAATAACCATCGGAAAAGTAAATGCCGCAAACGTCAACATCGATCATCAGTTCTATGTTACATCCGGTGTGAACCGCTACCATACTTTGAAGAGAATCATTGACTTCAATCCGGGTATGTATGGTATTGTATTTACCCGTACAAAGGCCGATGCACAACACATCACTGAATCTTTGATCAGGGAAGGATATGACATTGAAGCATTGCATGGGGATCTTACCCAACAACAGCGTGACAAGGTAATGGCTCGATTCAGAGAGAAAAGCTTGCAGCTTCTCATTGCCACAGATGTTGCAGCACGCGGCATCGATGTGCAGGGCATCACACACGTTATCAATTATGAATTGCCGGACGATCCGGAGGTCTATACCCACCGAAGCGGAAGAACAGGTAGAGCAGGTAACAGCGGTGTTTGTATTTCATTGGTAACACAGAGAGAAGTGTATCGCCTTCGTCAAATTGAAAGGCTGATCAACAATAAATTTCATAAGCTGGATATTCCATCCGGAAAGGATGTTTGCAGAAAACAGTTTTTTCATTTCATTGACAAAATGTTCATGGCAGATATCAGTCACGGTGAATATGAAACCTATGTACCCCTTCTCAAGGAGAAATTCGCCCACATGGAAAAGGAAGAAATTCTTCAACGGGTTGCTGCATTGGAGTTCGACCGCTTTTTACAGTATTATGAAAATGCAGCCGACCTGAATGTGAGAGATGATCGAAAAGCAGATCGCGGTGCTCAAAAAAGAGAGCGTTCCTCGACATCCGGCCAGCGAACATCTGGTGGAAACGGTGGAGGATATAAGAAATTGTTCATCAACTTGGGAACCAAAGACGGCTTTTACAAGGCCAGTTTCTTGCAATTCATTTTGGATATGAGTGATCTCAACAAAGATGTATTGGGAAAGATCGACATGAAGGAAATGAACAGCTGGGTCGAGATCGAGAGTGGAGCTGCGAATCAGATGATGCGTTCCATCGATGGAAAAAAATTCAAGGGAAGAAAGATCCGAATGAATGATGCAGACAGCGGGGGTCCGAGAAAAAGATTTTAAGTTTTTTGTTTAATTTCTCAATTAGCCTATATTTGTTACATGTCAACAAGAAGCAACTGGTACTCTTTTTATTTTTATTTCTACTTTACAAGTAGACCGGGAGCTCATTGTTGAAACCAAAAAGAAATAATATCTCAACATAAAGATCCCGGTCAACAGCCGGGATCTTTTTTTTAATACATGTGAATGAAAAGGATGAATTCAAAGGGTCTAGCGGCGAGTAGCAAGGGTCAGGGGGAAAGACCGGTTGCGATACAGGGCTATGAGGGCAGCTTCCATCAGGTAGCAGCTCGCATATTTTTCGGAAAAAATGTCGATATCCTGCCATGTGCCACTTTTATTGATTTGATCAAAGAGGCATCCAATAAAAAAAATACCAGAGGAGGTGTGATGGCCATTGAAAATTCAATCGCTGGAAGCATCATGCCAAATTATAATCTGCTGCAAAAATCAACATTGTTTGTTGCTGGTGAAGTATACCTGCAGATCAATCAAAACCTGCTTGTCAATCCCGGAGTTCAACTGGAAGATATCAAAGAAGTCCACTCGCATCCCATGGCATTGCAGCAATGCCTTGGCTATTTGACAAAATTTCCATGGAAACTGATAGAGACTGAAGATACTGCCCTGAGTGCGAAACATATCCATCAGCGCAAGAGCAAGCACATTGCAGCGATTGCAAGTGATTTGGCGGCTGAATTGTTTGACCTGCACATGATTGCTCCCAAGATTCATGATGTGAAAGACAATTACACACGGTTTCTGATACTGCAGCAAAGCGAGGAGGTGGTTGCAGAAGCCAACAAGGCTTCTATCAATTTTCACACCGATCATGCGCAGGGGAGTTTGGCAAAGGTATTGACCGTCATTGCAAAAGATGGGATCAATTTGAGCAAGCTGCAATCGTTCCCTATCGCAGGAAGCAGATTCAATTACGGATTTCATGCTGATCTGGAGTTTGATCATGTTGATCAATTCAAGGCAGTGATGGAAAAAATGAAATCCCTGACAAAATTCATCAGGGTATTGGGGGTATATAAAAAAGGAAAGTTTAATATATAAGTCATGATGGAAGTTGCAAGTCGTTTGAATGGTATCGGTGAATATTATTTCGCAACAAAACTGCGGGAGATTGATGCATTGAACAAAGCCGGACACCGTGTCATCAACCTGGGAATTGGGAGTCCGGATCTTCCTCCACATCCATCTGTCATTGAAGCATTGCATCAAGAGGCCAGCAAAGAGCATACACATGCCTATCAGTCGTACAAAGGCTCTCCTGTTCTGCGCAATGCAATAGCTGATTGGTATAAAAAAGCATACAATGTTGCGGTGGATCCCGAAACAGAAGTATTACCTCTGATTGGAAGCAAAGAGGGCATTATGCACATATGCATGACCTATTTGGACAAAGGAGATGCTGCCCTGGTGCCGAATCCAGGATATCCAACCTACAGTGCAGCGGTGAAACTTTCAGGGGGAGAGGTGCTTTCTTATGAGTTGAAGGCAGCACACAATTGGCATCCTGTTGTCGATGAGTTGCAAACATTGATCCATAGCCATCATGACAAGGGAGGAAAAGTGAAGTTGCTTTTCCTCAATTATCCGCACATGCCAACAGGTCAGATTCCTGATCTAACATTGCTCCAATCCATCATACAATTTGCAAAAGAGCAGCAAATATTAATCATCCATGACAATCCTTATAGTTTCATTTTGAATGAAAAACCTGTAAGCTTGTTTGAGCTGGATTCAAATAAAGACGTTGTGATCGAATTGAATTCGTTGAGCAAGTCGCACAACATGGCTGGATGGCGGGTTGGGATGATCGTTGCATCGCAACAGCATATCAACAATATTATGCGCTTCAAAAGCAACATGGATTCGGGCATGTTTTTGCCTGTTCAACTTGCTGCTGCCAAAGCACTTTCCCTTGATGATTCGTGGTATGAAGGGATAAATGCTATTTATGCTGAGAGAAAAGAAAAAGCATTTCAATTGCTCGACTGTATTGGATGTGATTACGATAAAAACCAAGTTGGGATGTTTGTATGGGCAAAGATTCCCACCAGTTATCAGACTGGATATGCGTTGAGCGATGATATTCTCAGCAAGTGCAAAGTATTCATCACACCAGGCGGAATTTTTGGAAGTGCCGGAGAAAAATTTATACGGGTAAGTTTGTGCAGCAAGAAAGAAGTACTTCAGGAGGCCATCGACAGAATCCAAAAAATGCATTAATCAATAGTCAAATGGTCAATAAAATAGCAATCGTTGGTATCGGATTGATGGGAGGTTCACTGGCGCTGCAGTGCCGAAAAAAAGGTATTGCGAAACAGATCATTGGCGTGGATGAAAATCCCGATCACGTCTCTGCTGCATTGTCCATGGGTCTGGTGGATGAAGTGTTGACATTGGATGATGCCATCACAACATCGGATGTAATTGTATTGTCAGTTCCTATGAACGCATTGGTTGGACTCCTTCCCAGTGTACTTGACAAAGTGAAGGAACAAATTGTACTCGATATGGGATCTACAAAAAACATACTTGCCAAATCGGTTGATGCACATCCCAACAGAGGAAGATTCGTTGCAACTCATCCGATGTGGGGTACAGAATACAGTGGCCCCCGGGCGGCAGTTGAAGGTGCATTTGAAAGCAAGGCTGTTATACTTTGTGATACCGAAAAAACCGATGAGGATGCACTCGATTTTGTAAAGAATTTATACCGCAAGCTGAAAATGCACATCATTGAAATGAATGCGGTTGACCACGATTTGCATGCAGCATATGTAAGTCACATCTCTCACATCACATCATTTGCACTGGCCAATACAGTGCTTGAAAAAGAACGCGAGGACAAGGCCATATTTGAGATGGCAAGTGCGGGATTTGAAAGTACTGTTCGATTGGCAAAGAGCAATCCAGATATGTGGACGCCCATCCTGATGCAGAACAAGGAGAATGTGCTGGACGTCTTGAATGAGCATATCAGTCAATTGCGCAAGTTTAAGTCCTGCTTGGAAAAAGAAAACTGGGATTATCTGAAGGAGCTGATGTCGCAGGCCAATCAAATCAAAAGAATCATACAATAACCAAACACTTTATTTAAGCTTTAATTTTAGACAATGGAAACTTCTCAACAAACACAGCAATCAGCCGTTCAAACAGCTTGGAACAAACGTCCGCTCATCATTTCCGGTCCCTGCAGCGCAGAAACCGAAGAACAGGTATTGGCCACTGCACAGCGACTCGCTAATACTGGTAAAGTAGATATGTTGCGTGCAGGTATCTGGAAACCTCGCACAAAGCCTGGTATGTTTGAAGGTATTGGAGCAAAGGGACTGCCATGGTTGCAGCAGGCAAAAAAATTAACCGGACTCCCAACTACAGTTGAAGTAGCTACCGGAAAGCAAGTTGAAGATGCACTGACATTTGACGTGGATGTGTTGTGGGTTGGTGCAAGAACCACTGTCAATCCATTCAGTGTTCAAGAAGTGGCAGATGCCCTCAGAGGAGTGAACGTTCCAGTACTGATCAAAAATCCAATCAACCCCGATCTTGAATTGTGGCAGGGTGCTGTTGAAAGAATTTCAAGAGCGGGCATCAAGCAGGTTGGATTGATACACCGCGGTTTTTCCGCATACGGTAATACAGAGTTTCGCAATGCGCCCATGTGGCATCTTGCCATTGAAATGAAACGCCGCATGCCTGAATTGCCTATCATCAACGATCCTTCACATATTTGTGGAAGAAGAGATATTTTGCAAACAACTGCACAAAAGGCAATCGATCTTGAGTTCGATGGACTGATGATTGAAAGCCATATCGATCCGGACAATGCGTGGAGCGATGCAAAACAACAGATTACTCCAGAAGTGTTGGCTGAAATGCTAGACAACATCATATGGAGAAAAGAGGATGTTCCTTCACCCACATTCCATGCAGCACTTGATAAACTGCGTGAGCAAATCAACCACATCGATGATGAATTGATGCAGTTGATCGGACAACGCATGAACATTGCTGAAAAAATAGGTGAATACAAAAAGAACAACAATGTAACGATCCTTCAAACTTCCCGCTGGAACGAGATCCTGGAAAAAGCAACCAGCAAGGGTTCTAAATTGGGCTTGAGTGCTGAGTTTGTTCAGAAATACATGGATGCTGTTCACATGGAAAGCATCAACAGACAGAATAAAATCATGAACGATTGATTCAATGAAAAAGATACAACAAGTTTTATCGAGCGGGAAAGTCGACATTTATTTGGATGCATCATTCAATTTGTTGACCAAATTGGTTGACAAGAAGAATGCAGTGATTGTGACGGATGAAAATATTTTTTCAAAGCACAGGGCTAAGTTTAAAAATTGGAACGTCATCACGCTCAAGCCAGGTGAGCAATACAAGATCCAGCTCACCGCAGATGCAATCATTGAGCAGTTGATTGAATTTCAAGCTGATCGCTCCACCACCCTGATCGGAGTGGGAGGTGGTGTCATCACAGATCTGACTGGCTATGTCGCATCTATTTACATGCGAGGAATTCGATTTGGTTTTGTTCCTACAACATTGCTCGCCATGGTAGATGCATCTATTGGAGGTAAAAACGGTGTGGATGTAGGTGCATACAAAAACCTTGTCGGATCTATCCGTCAGCCTTCTTTTCTCCTGTACGACTACAGCTTTTTAAAAACGCTGCCGGAAATGGAATGGTCCAATGGATTTGCGGAAATCATCAAACATGCCTGCATATTTGATAACCGCCTGTTTGATTTGTTGAAAAACTATTCATTGGATAAGATTAAAAAAGACAAAAAACTTCTCGCCTCCATTGTTGCAAAAAATGTTTCCTTGAAACTGGCAGTTGTTAAAAAGGATGAGTTTGAAAAGGGAGACCGAAAGCTGCTTAATTTTGGACATACATTGGGACATGCATTGGAAACACAATATGATTTAACGCATGGACAGGCAGTGGCTTTGGGAATGGTATTTGCAGCTTGGCTATCTGAAAAAATCATTGGATTGAAAAAGTCACCTGAAATAATTCAGGTGTTAGGCCAGTATAAATTGCCAACTTTCGCATCATTTGACGCTGATAGAGTTTTCAATGTATTGGTGATGGACAAAAAGCGTGTCAGCAATACCATGCATTTCATTCTGCTTAATAGAATAGGAAAGGGAGTGGTACATCCAATAAAGCTCAATCAACTCCAAAAACATGTTTCAACTTATACACAGCTAAATAAATAGACGACATGATCGCATACGTTCACCCATCCAGCATCAGTGGCAGCATATTGGCTCCTCGATCAAAGAGTGATATGCAGCGGGCATGTGCAGCGGCTTTGTTGCACCGTGGACGAACAATCATCCATCATCCAGGTAGAAGCAATGATGATTTGGCTGCACTTGATGTGATCTCCAAGCTGGGTGCGGATGTGAAGGATTTACGGGATACGATAGTGATTGAGAGCAAAGGAGTCTATCCTGCTGAGCATGATATCAATTGCGGGGAAAGCGGATTGGGAATACGGATGTTTACTCCGATTGCTGCATTGAGCGATAAGCAACTGCTTGTTTCAGGAGTGGGGTCACTTGTCAGTCGCCCTATGCATTTTTTTGATGAAATATTTCCTCAGTTGGGTATTGAAATCACATCAAACAATGGAAAACTTCCACTGAACATAAAGGGTCCACTGAAACCTTCAAACATTACCGTCGATGGAAGTTTAAGTTCTCAATTCCTTACCGGACTCCTCATGGCCTATGCCGCCTCTCATCCGGTCGATGTAGAAATTAAAGTGATTGATCTGAAAAGCAAGCCTTACATCGACATGACCCTTCGGGTTATCCAAGCTTTTGGCATGAAGCAACCACAGGTAAAAAATTATGCTTCTTTTTATTTTGATGAATCAAATCATACATACAAGCAGGATGAAATAAATTATTCTGTAGAAGGGGATTGGAGTGGAGCAGCTTTTTTATTCGTTGCAGGTGCCATCTCCCATCAAATTGAAATCAAGGGAATGCAACCCGACTCTGTACAAGCCGATAAAAAAATTTTAGAAGCGATCACAGATGCAGGGGCTACAGTACAATACAACGAAGGAGTATACAATGTTTGTCCTGCCGCTTTAAAGGCTTTTGCATTTGATGCAACAGAGTGCCCTGACTTATTTCCTCCTCTTGTTGCATTGGCTGCCCATTGTAAAGGCATCACATGCATCAAAGGAACAAGCAGGCTTACCCATAAGGAAAGCAATCGAGCATTGACTTTACAGGAAGTATTTGGTAAGCTGGGTGTTCAGATTGATCTGGTAGGTGATGATATGTTGATTTATGGAGGTAGTCAAATCAAATCATGCAGGGTCCATTCACATCATGATCACCGTATTGCGATGGCAGCTGCTGTCGCTGGACTCACAGCGGATGGTATTGTGCAGATAGATGATGCGGAAGCTATCAACAAATCATATCCTGCCTTTTACAATGATTTAATGGCATTGGGGGCAGCCATACATATTGAACAATAATTATCGACTATGAATCATTTTGGAAAACTATTTACAGTCAGCATATTTGGCGAATCTCATGGCGAGAGTGTTGGTGTAGTGATTGATGGATGTCCCGCAGGCATGCCCCTTTCTGTTGAGGATTTTGTAAAAGATACCGAGAGAAGAAAAGGAGGTATGCAAAAGGGTACTACACCCAGACAAGAAGAAGATTTGCCCCTTTTTAAAAGTGGGGTGTTCAATGGGAAAACAACGGGAGCACCGCTGACACTTTTATTTGAAAACAAGAATACCCGATCGGGAGATTATGAAAAACAGCGGGCAGTACCCCGACCCGGACATGCAGATTTTGTTGCCAATAAAAAGTTTGGAGGATTTGAAGATTACAGAGGTGGCGGGCATTTTAGCGGACGATTGACGCTTTGTTTGGTAGCAGCTGGAGTGGTAGCAAAAAAAATATTGAAAAATATCGAAGTCATCGCTGAAGTAGTTTCTATTGCAGGGGAGACTGATTTGGAAAAAGGACTTCAGAAAGGAATTGATGCAAAAGATTCTGTTGGAGGAATTGTTGCCTGCAATGTACAAGGACTTCCACTGGGACTCGGAGAGCCGTTTTTTGACTCAGTTGAGTCATTGTTATCGCATGCAGTCTTTTCCATTCCTGCTGTCCGCGGAATAGAATTTGGTACCGGTTTTGAAGCAGCCAACATGTTTGGCTCTGCGCACAATGATGCAATCGTGGATGCTGCAGGAAAGACTGCAACCAATCATGCAGGCGGTATTGTAGGCGGTATTACCAATGGGAACGAATTGCAATTCAAGATTGCCATCAAACCCACATCATCAACACCTCAAGAACAACAAACCCTGAACTGGGAATCCAACCAGGTCGAGTCATTCGCAGTTAGGGGAAGACATGATCTGTGCATAGCATTGCGCGTTCCACCAGTATTGGAAGGGGTTACGGCCATGGTATTGGTTGACTTGATGATGAGAGAGCAATTGATCAAAAGACTGTTTTAAATTTCATTCGAGGAAATTCTTCCTCCAAGTTCCAATACGCAATAACCTTGAGAGGACTTTTTGGCCTCTGCAATGAATTCATTTACGTCAGCCGTATTGAATGCAAATAAATCATAATGGCAGGGAATGACAACAGGTATGTTGCATTTTTTCCCAAGTGTGACTGCCTCGGGAGCGTTTAAATTTCCTGCAACTTTTCTGGAGGGATCATTACCATTGATGGGAAGCAGCGCAATAGACGGATTAAATGGAATGATCCATTTTTCCATACCCTCGTAATACAATGTATCTCCCGAATGGTAAATGGCAAATGAACCCAAACGAATGATGTATCCCAGGTATAGATATTGTCCCTTTTCGTTTTTATCCAGCTCGTTGTGAGCGGCTGGTATGGCGTGAAAACTGATATCGTTCTCTTCAAATGATTCTCCTGCATTCAGTCCAATTGGATAGTCGGGATCTATTTTCAATCGGTCGGCAACAAAACTTCTGTTTGCCTCAGGAACAATCAGCTTGCATCTGGGCGAATTTTTTAATACTGGATTGATGCTGGCTGCATCCAAGTGATCGGTATGATTGTGGCTGGATGTAATGAAATCGATGGTTGGCAAGATAGATGGATCAATAACTCTCTCACTGATTCTTACATGTGGCTTGTCGGTATTGTGGTATTTTATTGTGAGCGAATCTGAGAGATAAGGATCTATAAGTATTCTTTTGTCTTTGTATTGAATCAGATATCCGGATTGTCCCAGCCACCACAATGTAACTTCATTGGTAGATGGATTCATCGCTTGGATATCCTTCAATAATTCCTCGTCCTTTTTAAATGCCCTGATCATTGATTATCGCATTTGTCTCGCTCCTTCAACCATGTTGATCAACTTTTGTTTGGAAGCCCATCTTGCTGTTTGGCTCAGTCCGCAGTCGGGTGCAACAGAGAGTTTGTCTTTGGGTACATATGCAAGACATTTTTTAATTCTCTGTTTCACATCTTCCACTGTTTCGATGTAATAATTTTTTACATCTATGATTCCGACTGAAACATCCATTTTCTCTGCAAATGCTGCCAGTAGTTCAATCTCTGCAAATTCTCTGTTTGCCATTTCAATATGTATCTCATCTACTTTCATATCCAGAAAATCCGGCAGCATGGGTTGAAGACTCCTGAATCCTACCGGTCTTCCTTTAAAATTTCCGAAACACAAATGCGTGGAGAGTCGGCATTTTCCGCTCAATCCAGCTACTGTATCATTGAAGATCTTCACAAACTTTTTGGTATCTTCTTTATAAGCATAGCAACTCATCGAGGGTTCGTCCAGCGTGATTTCGGTACAACCTGCCTCGACAAGTGCTTTCAATTCATTTTGAATAATGGGCATCAAGGCATAAGTGATTTCCCACCTATCTTTGTATATTTTATTCGGGAGCAAACGGCCGCTGAGTGTATATGGGCCGGGTAGGCTGCATTTGAGGGTTGGTCCTGTTGGAGCCAGTTTTTTCAATCGTTCAAATTCCTTCACCGCTCCGAGTCCGTTGGGTGCAGTAAGGGTATCTGTGATGCTGTGTTTACCTCTTTGGTCGTGTGCAGGTGGACCGAATTTCCTTGTTTCGGTATGATTGGGCTCAATGCCTTTGATGAATCCGTAAAATGACAAGTTGAAATCAAATCTGGTTTGTTCACCATCTGTGATCACATCCAATCCAGCTTGCATCTGATCATGGATTGCTGCAATTACAGCGTCATTGGCCATTTCCTCGATATCTGCTGCGCCAAAGGATGATAAGTGATTCGTGGAAAATTCCAGCCACCCCGGAAAGGGGTAGCTTCCAACAACGGTGGTTCTGATGGGTATCGGTTGCATAATTGAATTTTAGAAATCGTATAATTTAGATAGTCTGCTTGCGTGTTCGTCGTAGGCTTTTTCAAAGAGATCGATTGCTTTTTGTTCACCCACTTTATTGGCTGCAGATAAAACAGTTGGTGGTTGTCCAGCTTTTGTGAGGATGGACGCAACTGCTGCTTTGATGGAATTGATGATCACAACACCTCCAACAGTTGAGCCTGGCGATACAGGAGTTTCAAGATTTTCAATCTGAATCATTGCATCACCCATCGGTGCACCAGTGTCCAGGACAATATCCGAGAAGTCAGCTAATTTTTTTCCGTCTTTCCGTTTGCTTTTGCTTGCCTCGGAATGTGCTTTCGTGATGATGCTTACAACTTTGATGCCATTTTTTTGAAACAATTCTGCCATTTCAACCGGCACGATATTGGTTCCGCTTGATGAAATAACCAATGCGCTGTCTTTATCAGACAATTGGTAGTTTCTCAAAATTCGTTCTGCCAGTCCGCTGACATTTTCCAGAAACATAGCCTGTCGTTGACCGTTTGCACCAACTACCAGGTTGTGGAAGGTGAGGGACAGCTCCACGATCGGATTGAATCCTGGAAATGATCCATATCTGGGCCACATCTCTTCAACCATGATTCTGCTGTGTCCAGAGCCAAATACATGTACCATTCTCCCGGACAGAATGGTGGCTGCAAATAAGTTTGCTGCCTCTTCCATTGCTGTCTCCTGTAAAGAAACAGCATGTAAAATGTGTTTGCTTTTCTCAATGTATTGTTGAATCTCACTCATTTTATTCGATTTTATTGAGGGCGAATGCAGCCGCACCAATGGCACCTGCTTTGTCGCTGAATGTTGCCAGTTCTATTGATATTTTTTTGCCACCGGGTCTCCATTCAAAACTATCCATGAATGTACGCAAAGGCTCCATCAATAGATCACCAGCCTTTGTAATTCCACCAGCCAAAACAACTTTTTCGGGGGATAAAATATTGCTGATCGAGGAAATGCTCACTGCCAGTGCCTTGATGGATCTCTGCCAAATCGCCGAAGCAGTTGGGTCATTTGCTCTCATGGCATCTAAGAGTTCCAATGTATCGTTGAATCTTCCATTGCTTCTTTTTGCAATTGAGTAATTGCCGATTGCCTCCTCCAGGCTGCCGGGCATCCCGCATATATCAGGATCACCCTCCATATCAACAGACATATGTCCGATGTGTCCTGCTTTCTGAAAAGCCCCCTGATAAATTTTTTTGTCGATCAGAATGGCTCCACCTACGCCTGTGCCAATCGTAATCAACACAGCGTTTTCACAGTTGCTGGCTGATCCAAAGGATGCTTCAGCAGATAATGCAGCAATAGCATCATTCATTACGTAGGTGTCAGCTCCGAGTAATTCCTTCCATACAAATCCCTCAATTCCCTCCAATCTGTTGGGAAGAAATGCTATTGCAGTGTTGATTTGATTTGGAATGCCAGGAGCGCTCAATCCAACAACATATTGATCAGTGGCAGATCCTGCAAGCGTTTCGTAAACCTTCTGTACATCCTGCTTCCAGATTTCATTAGACAGCAATGTGTCTTTAACAAGTTCCTCCAGGATCTTGCCATTTCTGTTGATCAACACTCCTTTGATTCTTGTTCCGCCCAGATCAATTCCTATTGCTTGCATGGATGATTATTTATATTGGCCATCGCTGATGGACCAGCCTCCGTCAATGGTGATTTCTTGTCCGGTGATGAATGATGTTTGATCAGAAAGCAGCAACGCTGCCATTCCCACAATATCGCCAGGCTGGCTGATCCTGCCTCCATCCAATGGTTGTTTGGTCTTTATAAATTCCATGATCGATTCATTGCCCTTCGCCCTTGCTGCCATGGGGGTGTCCACCAAGCCAGGTGACAGGACATTGATGCGAATATTTTTTTCAGCATAATACGCAGCTGCGCTTTTTGACAAACCAATGATGGCTGCTTTAGAAGCTGCATAGGCATGGGTTGAAAAAAAATGGGAGGAGGGATGGGAAGCCAGCACAGAGGAAATATTGACAATGGATCCTGGTTGTTTTTGATGCAACATGACGTTGATGACTGCCCTGTTGGTTAGCATGGCAGTGGTTGCATTGAGTTGGATGGTTTTTTCCCAGCCTTCTTCGGTTAGCTCATGCAGTGGACCATCACCAAAAGTTCTTCCGCTACCACCGGCAACGTGCAGCAATCCATCTACTTGCTTGTAGTGGTCAACACAGATTTTGATGGCCTGTTGAATGGTGTCCTCTTTTTTGAGGTCTCCAAATATCCACTGCAACTGATTGCTGGCATGGGGTAGACCATCCTCGCTGTTTTTGCCTATTCCAACTACATTGGCGCCTTGTGCAATGAAATGTTTTACTGCAGCCAATCCGATTCCGCTGGAGCCGCCTGCTACGATGATATTTTTATTCATTAATATCATCGATGTCGATTGAGTTTTTTAAATGAGGTATTCATGATGGGGTAGTTCTTGTCATTGGGCCATGCGTAGTGCCACCACTCTGTTTCGAGTGATGTGAATCCGTGTTTTTCCATGACATTTTTCAGGAGCAATCGGTTCATGATTTTCTTTTCAGCCAACATCATAAAATCATGATGGGCTGTGTCACTAAAATTATCAAATCCCGTGGGCATTTCAAGCATTTGCCCGGTGCTTATTTCATAAAGGGTAAGATCTACTGCAATGCCCCGATTGTGTCCGCTTCCTTTTGTGGGATTCGCGACATATCTTTCATCGTGTATCATTCTCCAGAATTTGACCGTTGCCCTATATGGCCTGTATGCATCCCAGATGAGGAGTCCAAGGTTTTTTTTCTCCAATTCTATGGCTATGTTTTGTAATGACTGTGCTGCTTCCCTGACGAGATACGTTGAACGGGTATTGCTGGGGTAGACTCTTTTTCCGGTGAAATTTTCGTCGGACGCATATTTTAAATCAAATTTCAGATGGGGTATCAGATCTTTCAATTCGACCAATTCACTTTGTTGTGACCGGGATGCATGGGTGGATAACAGAAAAAGAAAAAGTATCGAAATGTATTTTTTCACCTCTATGAAATTTCATTTAATGCATTGATAATTAGCAATTTGTTTTTTTAACACGATACTTAAAGCTAATCAGCTAGCTTTGCATGAAGTTAAACATTTATTATGCCAGTAAGACCATTTCTTGCAATATTGACTGGCGTCATTTTGATATCCTTTTTGCAAACACATGCACAGCAAAAAGTAAACTACAGACAAGCTGCAGTTGTTGATTCAGCCGTTGGCGTTGCCAGTTATTATGCTGACAAATTTGTGGGAAGAAAAACAGCCAGCGGAGAGGTATTCAGTCAACATAAAATGACATGCGCGCACAATACACTTCCCTTTGGCACCAAGGTGAGGATTACCAACCTGAGAAATGGAAAGTCGATTGTTGTTAGAGTCAATGACCGTTTGCATCACCGCAATCCCCGCATCGTTGATTTGCCAACTGGTGCTGCCAAAAAGTTAGGATATACTGGAAGTGGAATCATCAAAGTGAGTGTTGTGGTCGTAAAACCTCCAGAAATAAAATCTGCTTCAGCAAATTAGATCTTACCGTTTGCTTTTTTGGGCACTGCTTTTTTATTTTTTGATGTATCTGCAGGATTGATTTGTTTTTGCTGGTCAGCAGGGATGGGAGGAGTTGATTTTGGAGTCCCGCTGGTCGTTGAAGGGTCCTCAAATTTTTGAGATTCTGTCACCACTTTTTCTTTTCCTGAGCTGATTGGAATTTCAACCAACTCATCCTGCTTGTATCCCTCTTCGCCTTCAATCGGTAGAACTTCTTCGGCATTTTTCAACGAATCAATGTTGAACAGCATTTCGTTTTGCATATTGGCAGGTGGACTGAACCTCGCATTGGGGTCTATGTTGAGTGTTCTGTCATTGAAAACCTGTTGGTAATAATATGCCCATGCCGGCATCGCCATTTGAGATCCGCCAGCTGTATACAGCATTCTTAAAAATGGATCATCGCATCCAACCCATACGCCGGATAAAAGCTGTGGACTGAATCCGATGAACCATCCGTCAGCATTGTCATTGGTGGTACCGGTTTTTCCAGCAACCTCATTGTTCACTCCATATGCCCATCTCAGTGAACTGCCGGTGCCAAAATCAACCACTCCCTGCAACATCTTGGTCATGATATATGCTTCCGATTCACTGATCACTTCTTTGGTTTGTGTTCTGAATGAAGCAAGTACGTTTCCGTTCCTGTCCTCAATCCTGCTGATATAATATGGTTTTACATTGAACCCTCTGCCTGGAAACATGCTAAATGCCTGTACCATTTCAATCAGCGATAAATCTGCAGACCCCAATGCAATCGATGGATAGGGAGGAATGTTGTTCACGATGCCACACTCTTTCGCAAATTCAATGGTTTTCTTCACGCCAAGCGTGTTGATGAGATATACTGCACCGGGATTTTTGGATAGGGCAAGGCATACTGCCATGGGTCCGCCTGTTCCATCTATCATTTTACCACCCATATCAATGGGACCGTTGGGCAATTCTGTTTCCGGCTTGAAACCATTTTTGACACCCAATGTATAAAGAAGCGGTTTAAAAGTAGAGCCTACTTGTCGTTTCGTTTTGATATTTACGTGGTCAAATTTGAAGCGTTTGAAATTGCTTCCTCCCACCCATGCTTTTACTTCACCCGTCAGAGGATCTATGGAGAGTAAACCAATTTGCATGATTTGTTTATGGTAACGAATTGAATCAATTGGAGACATCAAGGTGTCTTTCTCTCTCTTCTCATTCCATGAAAATACTTTCATGTTGACGGGCTCGGTGAAAATTTTTCTGATTTCATCTTCCTCGATTCCTTCCTCTTTTAAGTTTTTCCATCTATCGGTTTGCTTGATGGCAGCGTCCAATACTGCTTTTCCTTCTTTCGATTTCCAAACAGATCCGTCTTTGATATTATACTGATTGCTGAAAACTTTCTGCAGATTTTGCATGTGCCTGTATACAGCTATTTCAGCATACTCTTGCATCTTTGGATTGATGGTAGTAAAAATTTTGAGTCCGTCACGGTATAAGTCATAAGGTTCACTAGTCTTTGGATTTTCATTTTGCTTGCACCATTCTTTGAGATCTTCTCTGAGCATCTCTCTGAAATAAGGTGCGATACCAGCATTCTCATCCATTTTCAAATATTTCAACTGAATAGGAGCCATTTTCAGTGATTTCGCTTCATCCTTTGTGAGGAAATCATTTCTGACCATTTGATCCAGCACGGTATTGCGACGAGACATGGCTGCTTTTGGATTTCTGCGTGGATTGTACCTGGTTGATCCTTTCAGCACTCCAACCAATACAGCCGCTTCTTCAACCGCCAATTGTCCGGGTTCTTTTTGAAAATAGGTCTTGGCCGCATTGCGAATCCCATAGGTTTCTTCACCATAATTGACCATGTTCAGGTAAAGCGTAATAATTTCTTCTTTGGTGAAATTCTTTTCCAAACGGATGGCTACAATCCACTCTTTCAATTTTTCGATTACTCGGGTAACACTCTTACGGCTTTGCTGACCGAGCAATGCTTTCGCAGTTTGTTGTGTAATGGTGCTCGCTCCGCCTTCTCTTCCAAGAAATACGATGGCCCTCACCAGACTTTTGATGTCGATGCCGGAATGATCATAGAATCGCTCATCCTCTGTTGCGATCAGTGCACGGATGACAAAAGGAGAAATATCTTGGTATTTGACATTGATTCTGTCTTTCAGATAAAATTTACCCATCAGGGTACCATCGTCTGCATAGATTTCAGAGGATGACATGAGCGATGGATTCTCCAGTTCTTCAATCGAAGGAAGTTTTCCGAAAAGTCCTACGTAAATCAGAAAAATCAGCAGGAAAACAGCACCCCAGGCATATAGAAATATTTTCCAGAAAATGCTGACAGCCTTGGAAGGTTCATTTGATTTTTTCTCATTCAGCGCCATGCAGTAAAGCTAATCAAAAGATGAATGATTATTTTAAAACAATTGCCTAAAATTTTCCTGGAAATTGTGCTTTCAAAAACTCAATGTATTTCAAGGTCTCTTTGTCTTCCAGCATCTTTTTTAAGTTTCCTGGAGACACAATATAGAAGCTGTATTTATCGGCGGGCAACCAAGGAAAAACTTCTTTGGTTGAAATGGGTTTTATTTTCTCTACATAACTGACTGCCTCTGCAGCATCAGCAAAGAGGCTGATGAGAATGTAGGGTGTATCACCGATTTTATCATTCCTTATAGAAAATGTTTTTGAAAAATATTTCTCAGTGTGATATCTGGTCAATGCTCTTTTCGCTTCGTTTACATATACAATGTCTACTCCATTCATCAACATGAGTACTCCATATGGTTCTTTGGGATCAAATTGATAGGCAGATGGTATGATGGGTTTCTCTTCTGTGGATTTGACCAGTTTTGAAGAGTCAACTTTCAGTAAATTGTTGTCGTCGCGAATCATTCTTTTCGGAGCAATGGCAGGTCTGGTGTCAACAACTTCCGGTTCATCATCTTTCATTCTGGTTACTTTCATGGCCTTCAGTTGTGCTTCAATCGAATCTCTGTTTTTCAGCACTTCTCTCAATACAATTGATTTTGATGCGAGGGGTGAATTCGGTGCAATTTTTTCAAGATTGGACAGGGTTGCTATGGCTGAACTGTCTTTTCGCTCTTTGATATAATACACGGCCTCAATGTATAATAACTGAGGAGTCCAGTAACTTTCACCATAGAGAGAGTCAGCCTGTTTTTTATTTGTCAGCGCCTTGCCAAACTCACCGCTGATGAATTGATTGTAGATTTCATTGTAGGCTTTTTCTACCGCGATTGTTTTCGTTTTGTCCTGCTTATCAGTCTTGGTTGGGTTCAACAGCATCTTTGTCAATGGTCCATCGGGGGAGTATTTTTTCAGCAGTGCAGCATAAAAATTTGACTGTTCCATACTGTCAAGCTGTTTATAGCAGAATGCCAGATCAAAATAGGCCTGTATCATACTTGCAGAATCAGTTTCAATATTCAGTAGCTGCTTATTCCAAAATATGGATTCCTTGTAATCACCAAGCTTGTCTTTGTACAATGCGCTCAATATTTTTATGCCGCCTGATTTTCTTGCATTGGATGCAAGCAATTTATCTGAACTGGTTGGCAAATTGTCTGCAAGCAATTCAAAATTGATTTCTGTAGCTGTATTTTTACTGTCTTGGTCGTCTTTGGAAAGATTGTCCAGGTTATTTTGTCTTTTTATTCCTGTCATTGCACTTCCTGCATTGCTTCTCCTCCAGTTGTCCTCATTGTTTCTGTTCCCCCATTTGTTTTTGAACGCAATGCTTCCCTGTGATTTCAGGGTGGGATTGTTGAAGTACCATTCGCCTGACTTGTCTTGTGTCTGAAAAAGATCTGCCGCCTGATCTTCCAGTAAATTATTTTTTCTTGATGTAAGTCCTGTGTTGCTATTGTCTACTTTCAATCCTTCTTCTTTGCGCAATTTTTTCAGCAATTCTTTGATGTATATATCGCGTTGTTTTTCGGGCATTGCGGCAATCATCTGTAAACTGTCTTCTTTTTCTATGATTGAAAGTGCGTTTGCGAGATCTGTAACAATTGATTTCTTCAATTCAATTTCTTTCGTGAATCCCGGTTGTGTATTTGATGTACTGTCGAAATATTTTTTAGACAGTTCATATTTTTTATTCGCAAATGCAAGTGTGGCAATCGTCAGGTTGTTTTTTAACTTCAGTTCCTGGTCATTTGAATTGTATTTGTTGCTCAATTCCAACAGCTGTATGGCCCTGTTGACACTGTCTCTGGATAGTTCCATTTCTGAGGCAGCTGCAAAAATGATGGGTCTGTATGATATGTATTTCTCCCTGCTTGCCAATTTTACCAGGGCTTTGACATCTTCTTCTATTTTCTCGTTTCTGTCTTTTTTATCAGACGCCAGGCTGATCTGATAAATTTTAGCATAGGCAGCCATCACCGGATCGGTGGTGAGTGCAACAGATTTTTCAAAAGATTCATTGGCTGCTTCCCGGTCATTGGCTCTTGCATACAATTGGGCAATGAGAAAATACATCCGGGCCTTTTCCTGTTTATTGACACATACCGGAATGGCCAGCTCCATGAATCTTGCAGAGGAATCATATTGTTGTATTTTATAAAACCAATATGATTTTAATTCAAACAGGAAAGGTTGGAGTCGCTTGGGGAAATCAATGTCCCTGACCAGTGTTTCAATCATACCCCTTGCATCATCATCATTATCCTGCTCCATCAGCGTTCTGATGATCCACAGCAAGGTTTCATTTCTGATGGGCTTGTGTCCGCCCAATCCTGACTCCTTTGATGAAATGGTATATACATTGCCGCTGTTGTTGATATTGGAGCCAATGGTTTTTTCAAATCCCCTTTCAGATTTCTCCTTCGGTTGAAAATTGTAATTGATGTATTGAAATACATCATACGCAGAGTCGAACTTCTTTTGAAAGAAGTAGGATTGTCCCATTAAAAAATACAAATCATCCACCCAGTCGTTACGCAGATCATGCAGCAAAACGCCATTGTTTACCTTGATGACAACAGAATCCAGTTCTTGCTGCTGCTGGGCAGTTGCATTCAGGTCATAATTGAAAAAAGACAAAAGGGTATTGAAGGTATCCTTGTGTGCCTGTTTTGCTGAGGCAATGATCTTTTGGATTTTTTGGTTTGAATTAAAATAGAAATTATAGTGTGAAAAGGTGTTTTCTTTGAGTCTTTTGATGGGCCCAATTTTTTTATCGGGTGTGAGCTCTGAGGGAAGCTTTCTGTTTTCGTAGTTCTTGGGTTTTTTTAAATCAAATGTGATATTCACCTGTGCTTGCAGGACATTGGTTGATAACATGCCAAACAGCAGCAGGAGTGCACAAGGCCATGGGTTCCATCTTTTTTTGAAATTCAGCATCCGATGGGTAAAACTAAGATTTCTGTATCGAATAGAAAAGTAAGCGATTGAGGAATTAGCAGTAACTTTAAGCTAAGATTTAGGTTAAAATTGTTGAATGGCAGAAAATGAAATAAAACAGAGTACATTCAAGCGGTTGACCAACCGATACAGGTTGATCATCATGAATGATCATACATATGAAGAAATCATAACATTCAAATTGACACGCTTGAGTGTGTATGTGCTTTCTTGTTTTGTTTTTGTGTTGCTCGTCGGACTCACAACGGCGCTGATCAGTTTTACGCCATTAAAATTTTATATTCCCGGATATGGCAGTCAGGCAGAACGAAAAGAACTTACAAATCTGAAAATCAAGACGGATTCGCTCGAGACATACATAAAGAACAGAGAGCTTTATTGGGAAAATGTCCGAAACATCATTTCTGGAAAGGCTGAGATGAACTTGGATACGGCAGTTATCTCCATTCCCAATCTTGAGCAAACACCCGAATAAATAAATTTTCTTGGAAAAAGAGCCACGCAAAGATCAATCCTGGGTGAAATACCTGTCCTTAGGAGGACAAATTTTTGCATCCATCGCAATCATGATGGCCTTGGGATGGAAACTGGATCATTGGCTTGGTTTCGCAACAGCTGTGTTGATTTGGGTATTGCCTTTGTTGGTGATTGTTCTTATTCTTATAAAACTGATATTTGAAACAAACCGAAAGCAATGATACCGAAACCCCTGCGTCCAATCATCTGGTTGTTTTTGCTGGTAAATATTTTTACTGTGATTTTCTATCGTCCATTTATTTCCATTGAAACGGATCCCAATATCTTGTTGATTGGGAATGCTTTTATATGCATTCTTACATTGGTGTCTTATTGGTTCATGTCAGCCGGTGCCAAGTCCAAATCCACCATACAATTTACATCTTCGGTATATGGATCTTTTTTGATTAAAATGGTATTATCTGTGCTCATCGTGGTTGTATACTCCAAATGGGCATGAAAGCAGATGAATTCAAATGGAATCATCGGTTGTCTTTTTATTTATCT
>JACCEB012014337.1_pt1 | contig 31947 bp, 22 predicted proteins | sample 7454761 | NCBI WGS metagenome assembly JACCEB01 (sample SAMN15323454, study PRJNA562643) | freshwater metagenome | isolation source: river surface water | place: USA:Blue River Watershed | collected 2017-08-18
ATGCTAATGAAGATGTTCCAGTAACTGTTAAACCATCTTTTGCTTCTAGTAAACCATTTGCTGATACTGCTGCTAATGAAGATGTTCCAGTAACTGTTAAACCACCTTTTGCTTATAGTAAACCATTTGCCGATACTGCTGCTAATGAAGATGTTCCAGTAACTGTTAAACCACCTTTTGCTTCTAGTAAACCAGTTGCTGATACTGCTGCTAATGAAGATGTTCCAGTAACTGTTAAACCACCTTTTGCTTCTGTTAAACCTGTTGCTGATACTGCTGCTAATGATGTTGAACCAGTAACTTCAATATGAGATAAAGTGGATGTTCCTCCAACAGATAAATTATTTTTAATTTCTAAATTATTTGATGTAATATCTGTTAACATTGATTTACCTTTAATATTTAAAACTCCTTCTATAGAAACATCTTTTAATAATATATTACCATTTAAATTTAAATTATTTAATGTTGTATTCCCGTTAGCTTTTATATCACCATCAATTAAAACATTTTTCCTTGTAACTAAATCACCTGTTAATATTGAAGATCCTTTAACATTTAAATCATTATTAATATTAACAATACCTTCTAATGATGTTTTACCTCCAACATTTATATTTTTACTCGTTTGAACATCATCTACAAACCTGGAAGAACCAAGAACTTTAAAACTATTTCCAACAATCAAATCTTTACTTGCAGTAATATTATCTGTAAATGAAGATGTACCACCTATTGAAAAATTTTTATTAGTAATTAAACTACCATTAAATATAGCAGTTTCATTTACGATTAAATTATCAGTTGATATTTTTTGAGCAGTTAGATTAGAATTAATATTAACTAAATTATTAAATACAGATTTACCATCATTTGTAATAATACCAGTTTGTGGTACAAATAATAATAAATTTGTTGATAAAATATCAGTTTTTAAATTATCAGTTGTTAAATTTTTTGTTAAAATATTAGTTGAATTTATTTTATTAGATGATAAATCAGAATTAATATTAACTGTATCATTAAATGTTGATTCACCATCTATTATAACTTGACCAATACTAGGTACTGATAATGATTTTATTACAGTTAAATTATTAAATAAATAATCTTCTGGTATTTTAACATTTGATGCAGCTGTGTCAGATGCAACTTTTATACTAGTGGCAACAACACTCGTTGATTTATCAAGAATTTTTTGACTTTCTTGTAAAGTAGCTTTGACACCAATTGGGACACTTGTCATAATAGTATTATTTGTATTTATAACATTGTATTCTGTTATACTATTTGTGTCAGTAATTCTAACCATTAAAATAATATATATTTTATTTGTTGTTAAATAATTTATAAAACGCAAATAATTTAATTACTCTAGTTTATATAATATAAAATCTAAAGTATTTTAATATGGAAGAAATTTTAATAAATGTTGATTCTAGATATAGAGACATTATACAATATCCAAATGAATGCAAGTTTAGATATAATTTAGAAAAATGTTATAAAAATATTATTTCAGTTCGAATGGTCAGTTTAGAACTAAATAATAGTATTAATTATGTTGATTCACAAAAAAAGAATAATTTTTTAAAATTACATTTACCAAATAAATTAAATGATCCTGAAGGAATCATTATTCAATTAGAAGATGGTCTTTTACAATTGGTTGGATCAATACAAAATTTAGTTAATAGTATTTTTAATTCATTTGTTAATACTAATGGTGCTTTACAAATTAATAGTTTAGATGGAAAGCCATATGCTGAAAAATTTTTTTATGTATTTTATTTAAATGAAGATTTAATAATTGATTTTGATTTTAATTCTATACCCGATATTCAACCATCTACCTTAAAAGAAAAACTTGTAATAAATATGGGATGGTACAGTTTATATGGATTAGTAAATATAATAAAAAATTATATTAATAATAAATATAAAGAGCGTAAAGATTTTATATCAAATAACATAGATCAAGTAACTCCAATTCAATTAGATAATGGTAATTTTAGTTTGGGAGAAACAATCATTAAAGTATATGATAGAAGATTTAGAAATTTAAGTGATAATAAAGAACCAACAGAAAAAGATTGTGTTAGAGAAGATCAAATAACAACAAAATCATTTACAAGTTCAAACTTAAGTACTAATTTATCTGAATTAAAAAAATATATTTATTCAAAATATGTTTCTGATCTTAATGATTTTATTCCAAAAATTTCAGGAATTGGAATATTAGATAAATTATTTGCAAATAAATATATTATTCCACCAACTTATATTGGTGCTAATGGTACAAATACTTATAATTCATCATCTATCTATTATATTAATAATAAACCACAAGAACCTACAAATGATTCATCACAAATTTATAATATGCTAATGCAAGTTGATTTAACATCATTAAGAGTATCATTTACTAATAGTTTTATGATTAATTCAAGTTCCCCAAATACAATTAATTATTATTATTATAACACTAATAAAGATGGTACTTATAATAGTAATAGTTGGGATATTCAAAATCCTTTAAATTTAGTACAAACGAATACAATATTAAATTTAACATCAAAATCTTATCTAAGAAATGAACGATTTATTACAATTAATCAATTTTTCAATCAAAATTTTCAACCATCGCTTGTTAAAGATATTCCAGAATTTCAAATCGATTTTAATACTTATGATGAATTATTAAATCCAATAATTAATGGTATTATTGATATTAAAAGATTACAATATCCACCACTTGGTTATTATTTGGGTTTTAGACCTAATATTTCTAAACCAACTGATAAATTTCTATTAAAACCATCAATTAATGGTATGCAAGTTAAAATGACAGCTACAAAGAGTTTTGATACTATTGGTGATAACTATTTATTTCTTAAAGTTAATGACTGGGGATATTTTGATTTTTTCAATCAAAAAGTATTTGCAAAAGTATTACTTACATCTGGTTTAGGTAATCCAAGATTAGACGATTATATTAATAAAGAATACAAATTTAGACAACCAATTAATATCCAAAAATTTGACATTGAACTAATTGACTACTTAGGTAATACAGTTGATTTAAATGGTTTTAATTTTTCATTTACATTAGAACTTAGACAATTAGTTAATTCTGATCAAAAAGCATTAATTGAAAGACAAAACTTGGTTTTTGTTAAATAAATTAATAAAAAAATTGTTAAATAAAAATATTATTTTGATAATTTAATTTAATAATGAGTGATTATTGGAATCAAGTATCTGATCATGATAAAAAACATTTACCCAAATGTAATTTTATAAAGTGTAGAAATCATATGAATTTACTAAATAGATGGCCTTGTTCATATTGTAATAAAATATTTTGCTCAGGTCATAGAATGTATGAAGACCATAATTGTGGGGTTTATAATGAAATTAAAACAAAGCAAAATAATTCGGGCGCACTATTTCATAGTAATGAATTATACCAATTTGAAAAAATGTTTAAATTATCTAAAGTAATTGATAAACATCTTAAAAATAGTATAGAAGACCTCTAAATTTATTTAAAAAAATTGTCATTGATACATATTTATTTAAAAAAATTGTCATTGATACATATTTATTGAATAAAAAGAAAAATTATATTTTTCGTTTTTATTAAAAAAATTGAATTTAAAATATATAAAGACTTTATAGCTATATATTTTAATGACTCAAAATAAAGATATCGCTATTGGAATTGATCTCGGTACCACCTACAGCTGCGTAGGTGTTTATCAAAATGGTAAAGTCGAAATTATTGCAAATGATCAAGGTGAACGTACTACCCCATCATATGTTGGTTTCTCAGATACAGAACGTCTAGTTGGTATTTCAGCTAAAAATGCTGCTACATCTAACCCTACTAATACAGTATATGATGCTAAACGTATGATCGGTCGTGAATTTTCAGATTCTAAACTACAAGATGATATGAAACACTTTTCATTCAAAGTTCTTGATCGTAATAACAAACCTAAAATTTCAGTACAATACAAAGGAGAAGACAAAGAATTTACCCCTGAAGAAATTTCGGCTATGGTTCTTGGTAAAATGAAACAAACTGCTGAAGCATATCTAGGATGTGAAGTTAAGAATGCTGTTGTTACAGTACCTGCTTATTTCAACGATTCACAACGCCAAGCTACTAAAGATGCCGGTGTCATTGCAGGTCTTAATGTTCTTCGTATTATTAACGAACCTACTGCTGCAGCCATTGCATATGGTCTTGATAAAATCAGTGAAAAAGCTAGAAGTGTCCTCATCTTCGATTTTGGTGGAGGAACCCATGATGTGTCGCTTCTTTCACTTGAAGATGGTGTATTTGAAGTAAAAGCAACAGCCGGCGACACACATCTTGGTGGTGAAGATATTGATAATCGTATTGTTAACTTTGTAGTTGAAGAATTTAAACGTAAAAACAAAGTTGATCTATCTGATAACAAGAAAGCTCTCAGACGTATTCGTACTGCTGCTGAACGCGGTAAACGTTCACTATCTGGTATGACTCAAACAACTATTGAAGTTGATTCAATCCATGAAGGTATTGATCTTAATGTTACACTAACACGTGCTAAATTTGAAAGTCTATGTGGAGATATTTTCCAAAAAACACTTGCACCTGTTGAACGTGTTTTACTTGATGCTAAAATTAGCAAGAGTGAAGTCGATGATATTGTTCTTGTTGGTGGTTCAACACGTATTCCCAAAGTACAAGAACTTCTTACTAACTTTTTTAACGGTAAAGAACTTTGTCGCAATATTAATCCAGATGAAGCCATTGCATATGGTGCTGCTGTCCAAGCAGCTGTTCTCTCTGGAACCAAAGATAAAACTCTTGAACAACTAGTTCTTCTTGATGTAACACCTCTTTCACTTGGTGTTGAAACTGCTGGTGGTATTATGACAACACTTATTCCACGTGGTTCAACTCTACCTAATAAGAAAACACAAACATTTTCTACAGCCGTAGATAACCAACCAGGTGTAACAATTCAAGTTTATGAAGGTGAACGTCAACTTACAGCTCATAATAACAAACTTGGAGAGTTCCATCTCAAAGGTATTCCTCCAATGCCACGCGGTACTCCTCAAATTGAAATCACATATGATGTTGATACCAATGGTATTCTACAAGTATCTGCAGTGGAAAAATCAACAGGTAAAGCTGAAAAAATCACCATTACCAATGAATCTAGTAGACTTAGCAAAGATGATATTGAACGCATGGTTAAAGAAGCAGAACAATTTAAAGCTGATGATGACAAGGTAAAACAACGTGTTGAAGCTAAGAATAAACTTGAAAACTATTGTTACAATGTTAAATCAACAATGCTTACTGATGATAAAATGAAAACAGCTCTTGGTTCAGATTTGGCAACTGTTGAACAAACTGTTGAATCAACACTTAAATGGGTTGACGAAAATGCCGATAGTTCAGCTGAAACATTTGAAGCTAAACAAAAAGAAGTTGAGGGTGTTCTAATGCCTCTTATTCAAAAAGCATACCAATCAAATATGCCAGCAGCTCCTACTGAAACTGCTACTGAAAATCCAGCAACCTCTGAATTTTCAACAAACGAAGTTGATTAATTTATTTTAATGTTATTTTAAATTTATTTAATAATTTATTTAAAACAACAATTAATAATTATATTATTAATAATAATGACAGAAATTAATTCTGGACCATATAATTATAAAATGATATTTGAAGGAAAAGGATATCCTCACTCTATTAATATAACAAAATTAGTATTTAATTATAAATTAAATAATAATGATTATTCAAAAATAATATTTATTTCAACTGGTCATAGTTTTGCGGAACAATCATATCAAACAGATTTAAATATTACTATTAATAAAACTAATAATATCAATGATATATTTGATAACAGAAATCAAAATATATTTTATTCAATTGATAACGGATTTGATGATATTGCATTAATATGTTTTGGAAGTATAAAGATTAATAATACAAATACATTAACTTTTAATTATAAAAAATATCAAATAAAATCTATTTGTACAAATACTGATATTAAATTTTTGGAAAATGAAATTTTAATTAAAAATGGATGTAACACAGGTGATATATTTACAATACCAATTATTAATTTCGATACAGATAAATATTTAACAACTCAAAAAAAGAATTTTAATTATTTTACATTTAAAATAAATGGTAAGATAATAATATTATCTTCTAAATTTCCATCTGGCATAATTGTTAAGGGTCAACATAGTAAATTATCCAAATTTAATGGTGAAATATTAAATGAAGAAAAATCAAATGAACTTTTTGAATATTACTTTTTTAATATAATTAAAGATTTTATGTCTCATGAATTATTTCAAAATATTAAATTAGATGTTAATATTAAAAAATATTATAAAAAATATATGGAAACTAATTGTTTATCCCTTGTCAGTTTAATGGGTGATTCTGGATCTGGATTTTATAGAATGGTTAATGATGAATATTTAGAATTTGTTGGGATAAACATCGGTGGTTGTTCAATGGTTGTTTTATCACCAAGTCAAGACTATACTCAAAATCAAGAATCAATAAACAATTTTAAATTGGACGAATCATTAAATAAATTAATTTTTGGAAAATATATAATTGAAGAAGTTCATAAATGTTGCCAAATTTTATCAATAGATAAAATTCAAGAATTAATTAAAAAGAATATTTCAAATAATATTCAATTAACTAATATTAATGTTTAATTTATTTTACCATTAACTATTATCAGATCTTACTTTTAAACTTTGCGCCAATTTTTTTAGCACCTTTGAAAGCATCTTGTAGTTCTTTAGCATATTGTTCAACTGTGATTTCATTAGAAATAAACTTTTGACTTGATGCACCGAATTTGTTTTGTAAACCTGCAGGATAGTATATGTTCATCCAATCAAGTGTCTTGTCAGTAACAGCATACTTTGATATTTCCTGAGCCATATATGTCTTTGGTTGAACCTTAAAGTCTTTATAAACAGGAATAAAGTTCATATCAATAATGTGCTTTGGTCCCAGCTGTAAAATTTATTTGATATTACCAGTTAAATAACTATAAGTAAATATGGTATCTGATATTAATCCACTTAATAAAAATAACATAATAAATATTTCTAATAATGTTTTATTTTGTTTAAAATATAAATATAAAAATGATATTAAAAAACAAGGTATAGCTAAAACATCTGCATAATGTACAATTTTTTCAATTGTAATATTTTCCATTAATTTACAATAGAAAATTCTCCTAATATTATATCTTTTTAAAATTTATAATTACATCCATCTGTTTCTCTATAAATATATCTAACAAAATGTTCTGCAGTTGTTTTTCTTAATATTAATATTTATATCATTAACATTATTATGTCTGTTAATAGACATTATATTAAATAATAAGTAGATTAAAATTTAATACTATATTAAAAATTTTATTCCTATAAAAATTGAAAGGTTAAATCAATATTATAATATGGTATTTATTTAATGTCAAATTTGTTAATTAAAAGATTACAGAATGAATTAATGGACTTGCAAAAAAACCCAGTTTCAAATTGTTCTGCAGGTCCGACAAATAGTGATATAACCCATTGGCAAGCTACTATATTTGGACCAGAAGAAACCCCTTACTTTGGAGGTGTTTTTTATTTGGATATTAAATTTACAGACGAATATCCTTTTAAACCACCAAAAGTTTATTTCAAAACACCGATTTATCATTGTAATATTAATCGTCAAGGTGGTATTTGTTTGGATATTTTGAAAGATAATTGGAGTCCAGCTCTTAATATTAGTAAATTGCTCTTGTCTATTTGTTCACTTTTAGCTGAACCTAATCCAAATGATCCACTTATGCCAGAAATTGCTGACTTGCTAAGACATAATAAAGAAGTTCATGATGCGAATGCACAAGAATATACATTACAATATGCAAATAGTGATTAATTTTATTTTATATTTTTTATTTTAATATTAGAATATCAAAATAAAAAAACAGAAAAATTGATATAAACAACAATTATATTTAAATAAATTATAAGTAATGGATAAAAATAGTATTATTACGTATTGGTCTTATGAAAAACCAACTCATACTTATAAATTGTATGATATTATTTCAGAAAATCTTAGTAAATTTTACTCTGATTTAAATGGTTTAGATTTAGTAAGTTTAAATCTACTGAATGAATCATTTCATTATTATTATTGGTATATTTGTAATAAAACAAATGAATTATATTTTCTTAATATTACAATTAATGACCGAGATTATCAATTATCAAAAGATATGATTCAAGCATTGTCTGAAGTTAATAGATACGTTTTTAAACAAATTAATTTTGAATTAGAAGAAGTTGAATCAACCAATAATTCCAATATGTATATTCACACAATAACTATTAATCAAACATCTAACCATGCAAATAGCACAAAATATTTTGCTATTAAAAATTTAACAGTAGAAGATAAATCTGTCTTGAATTTAAACAAACCTTCAAGAACTATCCGTTATCTCAGAAGACAAATTTTATCAAATAATAAACGTAAATACGATGATAATAATGACACAACTATCATAACTCATACAGTTGATACGGTTGATACAATCAATACAACTAATTCACCCAATCCTAAAAGACGTAAAACTGTTAGATTTAGTGACGACGAAGATATATGGAAGGATATGATTGCTGCATCTGCTTGTCGAAATTATATGTTGAATGACCCATTGATTGATTTCTTCAAAGAATATAATATTTATTCACTTGAAGATAAACCATCAAAAGTTGCTAATTCTAGAACTAATATTCAAGTGTCAGTTGATACTTTCACCAAACATATAATGGATGCTGGTATTGAATTTGAAGAAGAATTAATTAAAATTATTAAACAAGATCATTCAATTGTTAAAGTTGCTGAATTTATTCAAAGTAAACAAAAAGAAAAGTTCGATGAAACTATACAATTAATGAAACAAGGTGTTCCTATTATCTATCAAGCCGTTCTTCATAATTATGATAATAAAACATTTGGTTTGCCAGATTTACTCGTTAGATCTGACTATTTGAATCAATTGATGGGTTATCAAGTTATTACTCCTGAAGAAGCTAAACGAAAATCCCCTAAACTAAATGTACCATGGCATTATAAAGTGATTGATATTAAACATTCTAATATTCCCTTACGTTCTGATGGTATTCATATACTAAACTCAGAAAGTATTCCCGCATACAAAGGTCAAATATATATTTATACCATGGCTCTTAATAATGTACTTGGTATTAATATAAATAAGGCTTACATTTGGGGCAAAAAATATCTTTGGGAATCAAAAGGAATTAAATATGAAAACTCTGATTTTCTTAATAAATTAGGTGTGATTGATTATGATAGTGTTGATTCTGAATATATTGAACAAACAAATAATGCTATTGAATGGATTAGAGCTGTTCGTAATGAAGGTTCAACGTGGAAACTTTTACCATTACCTTCTAGAAAAGAATTATTTCCAAATATGAAAAATGAAAAAGATGGTCAATGGAGAAAATTAAAAAATGAATTAAATGATAAAATTAATGAAATTACAGCAGTAATATATTGCGGGGTTAAACATCGGCAAAATGCCCATGCTAATCAAGTATTTCAATGGACAGATCCAAAGTGTACATCAAAAGTATTAGGATTTAATCCCAAAGGTAAACAATCTATTGTAGTTGATTCTGTATTAAATATTAACAGACAATCAACAGATTTAATTCGACCAGAATTTATTTCATGGGATCGAAAAAATTGGAAACAAAAAGATCCAAACGAACTAGAATTGTATTTGGATTTTGAAACTTTAAACTCTAATTTTGGCTCTATTATCAAAGATGGTATTATTTCATATAATTCCAACCAATTTATTTTCATGGTCGGTGTTGGTTATATTCAAAATAATACTTGGATATTTAAAAATTTTGTTATGAAAGACAAAAGTGGAGATTCTGAAGTTTCAATGTTTAATAATTTTTATAAATATATTGATCGTGTACTAAAACAAACTAATAAAAAAACCGCTAAATTTTATCATTGGTCGTGTGCAGAACCATCAGCATATAATAGTTTTAAGAAAAGAAATCATGGTGCTACTTTTAATGATAAATCATTTAAATTTTACGACTTGTATCAGGTATTTATTTCTGAACCAATTGTAGTCAAAGGAGCTCTTAACTATTCACTCAAAACAATTGCTAAATCTCTTAATAAGCATACATTGATTAAATCAAATTGGAATAGTTCTAGTCCTTGTTCAAATGGTCTATCAGCAATGATATTAGCCAATAATTTATATGAAAAAGTGTCTAATAATTTAATTGATGATGTTGAAAAGGATCCAGTTATGAAAGAAATTATTTATTATAATGAAATAGATTGTAAAGTTATGTGGGAAATTCATAATTTAATTAGAAACAATTTTTAAAATTTTGATTTAAAACAACATTTGGTTTTAATTAATAATTAAAAATGGGATTAGATAGATTTGCTAATTTTATATCAAAATCTATTAATAATGATGGTATTGATGAAATCAATATTGATAATAATGTTAGAAAAATAGTGACAAATCATGTTATTTTTGATTTGAATTTTTTAATTTATCAAGAAATAATTTCAATTGAAAATGAAATTAATGATATAATTAAAACTATTTTATGTTTGCCTTTTGTTTTAAATAATGGTCATCTTTTAGAAGAACAACTTAAAATAATATTTACACAACCTCATTGGAATCCATATTATATTGGTACAGAACTAGAGAATTTATTTGATGGTTTTAATGAAGATGAAATTATTAAAAAATTTATATTTCATATTACTAGTAAAATAACATCATCCACTACTAGAGAAACTGATACTACAAATAATTCTAATCATGACAAAACAGATAGTTTATCCATAATCGAATTGGTAATATATGAAAGAATAGTAAATGTATTAATTAATTATATAGAAAAAATACATCATCCTAATTTTATTCAATCGATATCAATATTTTATGATGGGATACCTTCATTTTCAAAAGTTATTGAACAAAGAAGAAGACGTATTAAGAACTTTCTTGAATCAAATGAAAAAAAGGTATTATTTAAAAAATATTTTGACAATTTATTAACTAATAATAAAAATTTATTTGAAAATCTAAGTAAAGAATACATTAAACCTTCTAATTTTGAAAATTTAGATGATAAGACATTATTATTTGATTATTTTAAATGGGTTAAAAATAGATTCAGTATTGATAAATCAATTGGACCATCATCAAATTTTATATCAAATTTAGAATTATTTATGAATATTAAAATACAAAAATTTTTTCCAAAAATTAAAATTTATATTAATAGTGCTAAAGAAAATGGAGAATCGGATTTAAAAATATTTAAATATATTGCAGAACACGAATTAAATGGTGATTATTGTATTCATACTACTGATTCTGACCTAATTCACCAAATATTAATCCAACAATCTTACTATAAAATAATTAATAAAGATATTAATTTAACTGTTGTTAAATATTTAAAAAATTTTAATTTAATTGGATATGCACAAGTAATTGAAGCCAATTTATTAATCAAAAATATATTAGAATTATACAATAGTACAAATAATATTAAAACAAATAATTTTAAAATTATATGGGACTTGTGTTTAATATTTTATTTATTTGGTAATGATCATTTACCATCATCAGTTGAAATTGGTCCAGAATTAGGTTTAGATTTTTTTATTAAAAAACACTATTTGGCATTGGGTAAAACTAATATAACTAATCTGAAAAAGAATTATATTTCAGTTGATTTAAAAAATTTGTCATTATATTTGCAAAAAATTAATGAATCTAATAAACAAAATATAACCAAAATTATTTTGCAAAGATTTTTTAAAATTAATTCACAATTAATTAATATATTAACAGATAAATTGAATTTGAATTTTAATCAACTATTAGAATTTATGAGAAAATTTATTATAAATAGATATTTAAATTTAGATGATGAATCAAGAAATAGTTTGGAACAAGATGATTTAAGATTAGTTTTCATAAAAAATATCGATCAATTAAATTTAGAATCATATCGGGACTATAGTATATTTGAACTAGATGAAAATAAAACAAAACTTTTAAAAGATTCTGTTAATTTAATTGAAGAAAATATAGATTATTATGACAAAGAATTTAATGGATTAATTCTATACAATAAACCACAAAATATTACAACTGATCCATATCAAGATTTATATAATTTTATATCAGATAAAGCTAATAGTAATTTAAATAAAAAATTCCCAGATTTTTATGACCATGTTGATATTAATGAACATTTAAATATAATTTCAAAGATTGATAATAATTTAGAATCAAATGATTATTTAAAAAAATTATACCATCTAGTTATTACACAATTTGGTAATATGAAAGATTATCATACAAATAATTTAACTTGGTATAAACATTATAATGTACCATCAATTAATAATTTAATAACATTTATCGCAAATATACCCGAAGATTTGAATCAAACAAAAAATTGGTTAAAAGAAATTAAAGAAGAAAATGTAGAACCAAATCATTATTTAAATTCAATCAACCATCATTTAATGATTACACCATTTATTTCATTTTATAATTTACCAGATGATATAGCAATTATAGTAAAACAAATAAAATCAGATACAATTGATAATCTATGGTTAGATAAAATAGATGAATTTAATTATAGAAATATTGACATTAAACATTTTTTCAAAGTATGGGCTGAAGCATTAATAAGAATTAATTTAATTAATAAATCAAATAAATTAAATGGTCAAATAATTAGTATGGATTTAGGTTTTATTTAATTTCGGTCTAAAATATTATTCTATTTATAATTAATACAATATAAATAGATTAAATGATTTTAATTAATAAACCAAAATTTGATAAAAGAAAATTTGTAGGAGGAAAATTAGATAATGGTATCAAGTATATTATTATTAATGATGAACATCTTGAAAAATCATATGTAACTGTTAGTTTAAATGTTGGTTCATTTGCTAACCCAAAAGAATACAACGGATTAGCTCATTTCTTAGAACATATGTTGTTTATGGGAAGTAAAAAATATCCTAATGAAAATCACTATCATACAAGACTTAATGAGTTAGGTGGTAGTTCTAATGCTTATACTGATACAACAGAAACAGTATATTATTTTAATGTTTTTGACGATGGTTTACTCGAAATATTCGATATCTTTAGTAGATTTTTTATAGATCCATTATTTGACCCAGATTCTATCTCTAGAGAATTAAATGCAGTTGATAGTGAACATAAAAAAAATGTTAATAATGATTATTGGAAAAAATATCAATTAATGTTATATTTAACTAATTTGGATTCAGAAACAAATACATTTATTACCGGGTCATTAAATACATTAAACAAACCAGATATTAGAGACCAAGTAATTGAATTCTATAAAAAATACTACACTCCTGAAAATATATCAATATGTATCGCCTCATCTAAACCAATCGAAACAATTAATAAAATTATAACTGACACATTTGGTATTATAGAATCACGTGATAATCAAGAAAAACCAACTATAACAAAACCATTTTACAGTGAAAATAAATTAAAAACATTTCATCTTAAAACTATTTCTAATATTTATGAATTAACTTTTATTTGGGAAATTCCCCATCAAAGTAAACATAATTATTTACAATCTAAAGATTTTACAATATTTGAGTTACTATTAACTAATAAATCAGATAAATCATTATTTTTTCATCTTAAAAATCTTGGTTTTATTGTTTCAATTAATACTGAAATTCAATATGAAGGAGCATTTAGTGTTTGCTTTAAATTAACAAAAGAAGGATTTAATAATCTAGAATATATTCAATCTGCATTATATCATTATATTGATTTGATTTATGATTTAGATTCATCATTGAAATCATATGCCAAATATTTTGAAAAAGTAATGGAAATAAATTTTGATTGTTTAAGTAAGTTTGATACTGAAGAATTATGTAATTTACTATCGGTCAATCATCATTATCATGATACTATTAATGTATTTGATGGTAGTTTTAAAATTCAAAATATTAAATCATCTAATGAATACAAAAAAGTACTAAATAAATATATTAATTCATCAAATGCTATAACCATTATATCTTCACCAAATTATGTACTACCTGACTTATCTGAATTATCTGATCAAGAATTTAAACTTAATTATATTAAAATGAATGAATATGATGCAACATATAGTCTTGTTCCATCTATTAAAAATATTAAATTAGATTCATCGTCTCAAGCTCAAATGGCAATATTTGATTTAAAAAATGAATATCTTGATGCAGAACCCATAATAATTCCTGAATTAGATAAATATCAAATACCAACATTGATCACAGACAGACAATGGTACGGTGGATGTTCTAAATTTTGCGAACCTTTAGTCAAGTTATGGATGCAGTTAAATTCAAATGAATACTTTAAAAATCCACAAAATTATATTTTAACAAATATATCATGTTCAATATTAAACTTTATGATATCAGTTGATTTATATAAACCATTAGAACTTTGTTATTCTATATCATTTGAACCCAAACCATCATTGTCTTCTGTAAGTATTAATATACGAGGTTTAAATGATGTTAAGAAAATAAGATTATTAGTTAATGAGTTAGCAGATTTCTTATTGAATATAGACGAATTATTTGCTAAATTATCAGATAATTATGTTAACAACCTGATAGTATCATTCAAAGATGCAATATTAAATACTAACTATTTAAATCCATGGGAATATTTCACATATATTTTAAAAACCAAGTTTTTTAACACAGAATTTTCAACATCAGAATTAATGGAACAATTTGATTCAATAAATCCTAAAATGATAAAAACATTTTTAAAAAAATTATTAAATAATGCATCATTAACAACATTAATATATGGAAATATATTATCAGATAATTTAGACACGATGTTTAGTAAATTTAATAAATTATTTGAAAATAGTAACCATCAATTACCTATTATTAATAATCCTAAAGATTTTGTTATTGATCATCCAAATCCAAATGAAAAATCACATTGTATTACCTATTATTATCCTGTTGGTAAATTTATCCCCAAAGACTTTATTTTATTAAATTTAACTACTAATATGTTATCACAATCATTCTTTGATAATTTAAGAACTAAACATCAATTAGGTTATATGGTTTCTATGGGATTTAAAAATGTAAGAGATGAATATTATTTAATTCAAAAAATTCAATCTGATAAACCAATTGAATTTATTAAAGAGAAAATGGATGATTTTAATAAAAATTTAATTAAGATAATTGAACAATTAGATTTTGATAATTTTATAACCACAATTAGAAATCAACTAATGGAACCAGATTATAGTATGGATGAAAAGATAGCAAGATATTTACCAGAAATTAGTCTCAGACAATATTTATTTAATAGAAATGAAATATTATTAGAACAATTAAATAAGGTTACAATCAATGATATTATTGATTTTATTAAATTATACATGAATAATAAAAATAAAAAAATATTTATAATAAATGCATCTTAAAAAAATTAATTAAATATACTCGTTATAACTTTCATGATATTTTCTAACGACGTATTTTGTTCTCTTAATCCCCCAATACTAGGATTAAATTCTACCACATCTAAACTTATTAATTTATCCAAAGATAATTTAATAATTTGTATTACATCATCAACTTCTAAACCTTCTGGTGCTGTTGTGCCGGTTGATGGCATATAAATTGGATCTATACTATCTACATCAAAACTTATATGAATTTTAGATGCTGGATGAGATTGTATCCATTTTACTAAATCATCTGAAAATGTTTTAAAATATTTAACATTCAATTTATCAATTAGATTAACTTCACCTGGATCCAAATCTCTAATACCCACATACAATAAATTTTCTGGTTTTAATTTATGATGTTGAATAGGTTTCCAAGTTTTATACCAATGTTCCATTTCTCCTAATAAAGTAGCTACAGGCATACCATGTTTATTTTGACTAGGCGATGTTTCATATGTGTTAACATCTGCATGTGCATCAATCCATATTACCAACAAATCATCTTGATATTTATCTAATAATGGTTGTATCGTACAAGCACCAATACTATGATCCCCGCCTAAATTCAAACAAAAATTATTATCAATTAATTCTGATATAAATTTATAAGTTATTGTATAACCATTTAATTTTGATGAATCATTCTCTAAAAATTCAATGTTATATATATGAGTATTGGAATTAATATCGGTAAGTGTGTGCGGGTGTGTGTCAGGATCAGTTTCAGAATCAATCAAGTTTGCATTTTTCATAGACTTAATTATATAATCGCCACCTAAATTAACACCAAGTTTTTTTTGTCCAATATTGCATCTTAAATTGTTTATTACTAATTTAGAATTCTTAAAAACCATTATATAATTAGTTCAAGTACTAAATTTATTTTTAATTCAATTTTTTAAAAAATTCTCCACTTTTTTTAATTGGAATATTTTTATTTGGAAAATCCTAGAACTATAATATTTTTATTAGTTTGTTAAAAAGGTTTTATTAGATACCATTTTAATATCAGTTAATACTTGATTTATATCCAATAATTCAACAGGTTCAAAATGATTTGAAAATTGGATGATATCAATTATTGTTTTACCATGTTTATCATCATCATTATAACTAAATGATCTTTCAAGTGAATCATAATTACCTGAATTAACTTGTACGGGATTAATACAATTGATATTAATATATGCAAGTAAAACACAAGTTTGGTTTTTAACCAAATGTGAAGTTTCGACCAGAGGCAAAACTATTCTTAAAATTGTATTTTCAAAAATTGTTTTCCATTTGACATCAATTGATTCCATATGGGTTTTTAGAATGACCCAAAATTTTGGAAAATCTAAAGCAAAATTCATGTAAGCATTTGATGGTTTCTTATATAAGAGTTTAAGTAATTGTTTGAAATCAATAAAATCATTAAAATGTTTTTTCATTTGAATATGAAATGATGAAATAAAACAACAGTTAGTATAACCATATGCTGAAATATTAGATCGGGTATTAATTGTATACCGGTAAATAGGTTTATTTAATAAAGAGTCGAGTGAATTCATTTTTGATTAGTTAATTAATTAATATTATATAATATTATTTATTTAACTTAATTTTTACAATGAAGTTTAATTTCATCAGTTTTATAAGAATTACGATTATAAAATAATTCGCAATCAAATGCTGATTCTTTTAATGCAGTTTCAAATTGTTCAATTAACTGATTTTTCTTTTTAGCTAAAGACCATATATATTGGTCAATAGTTTTTTCACCAGGACGTGTTGCCAAATATAAATATATTTTAACAACTCTTTTACCTTTTGGAACATCTTTATGAGAACAAAATCTAACAGCTCTTCCCATTATTTGTAACATTCTTGACATATTCCAGTATGGTTCTAATATATGAACTTGTTGAACTCTTAATAAACTAACACCTTCTTTAATAGATGGGCTACCTAACATTATTTTAATTTTAGATCCATCTTCATTTGATTTTTGATTAAATATATATTTAATTTCATCCTTAACATGATGTGGTTCATCACCAGACCAAATAGCAAAACGTTTCTTTCCTTCTCCAAATGATTTATAGTTTTTCCAACCATGATATTCTAAAAATTTAATTAGGCATTTGATACCACCTAATTCTTTAAAATTGGAATAAACAAAAACAGGACCATCTGATAGACTAATCTTTTTCATAATTTTTAAAAATTTTACCGAATATTCACCAATATTTTGCATTTGTAATGATTGTCCTCTAAATGAACCAAAACCAACTTCACCAATTGATTTATTTGGAAAAGCAACATTTGAAATCATTCTAGGCCCTAAGAAAAAACTTTGTGGCATATTTAATATATCAACATTTTTAAAAGAACCTCTAATAAAGTTATCTTCAGTACTTAAACTAGTTAAATAACTTTTATACTGGAAATCACTCATTGAACATCTAACTGTTTTAAATTCTGATCTAGGATATGCTTGTGGTGGAGCTCCTCTATAATATGAAATTAAATTTTTAACTTTACTTCTAAAATCTTTTAAATGCTTGGCTTTGTAAACAGTTCCTTCAGATGTTGTTTTAATTTGCATATATTCCTGATTAAATTTGGTAATAGGTAATAAGTCATCTTTCTTGAGTAAATTTAAAGTTAGAGCAATTTCAACAGGTCTGTCAAACATTGGTGTAGCACTCAATAAAATTATTTTAAGACTGTCATTAGAATTATCTACAACTTGTTTTAATGATTTATAAAAAGTACCATTTAACGAAATCATATTTTGTACTTCATCAATAATTAATAATGTATTATTTAATTTTTTGATTTTTTCTTCTTGTATTAAAGCAACAAATTTATGATAAGAATATATTGTATAAACTTTTTCAATGCGTTCATCTGACTTTTTAATTATTTTTTCAAATAAATCATCGCCTGGTTTTAGATTTTTTAATTTAGCTCTTTCTTCAGGTGTTAAATATTCATCACCTGGACATTCAGATCTTAATTCATTCACAAAATTTCCAATTAATGCTGCTGGTAAAACTACAACAATATTTAATTTCTTTTTAAATTTTTCAGCAATTGAAATTGCAGTACATGTTTTTCCTGCACCAATTTGGTGGAATACTAAAATACCACGAATATGTTCATGTACGGTCCAAGGGCTATAATTACTACTGAGTAAATCTGGTAATAATTTTTGTTGTGGTTGTAATGTAAATTTTTTAGGTAAACAAAATTCTTCCATTTTTTCATTAGAAATAGGAATTTTATATTTTTTAAATTCTTTAGTTAAATTATATTTAGGTTCTGAATCAGAGTCTGAGCTTGCACCAGAACTTTTTTTTGATCCTGCACCTATTTGATTATGTTTAATAATTTGGTCAATATTTAATTTAATAATTTCATTATTTTCATTATTTTCCATATTTTTCATATTATGATTAACTTAGATTTTATTATTGGAATTATTTAAAATCACAATATACAATAATATTAAATATTAAATAAAGCTATATAAAAAATTGATATTTTATTTGAATATTATAAAAGTATATTACTTTAATGTCATTTAATGTTTACAATGAAATAGATAAAATTACCGAATTGAATAAAAAGCACAAGTTGGATACTTATAATATGGATAGTTTGAATACTACCCAAAAATTCCAACTAATTCAAAATTTGGTTAATATTCCTGGTAAAGGAATTGTTGATTCAAGTTTAAACAAGAATTTTAAAATGGAATTTTATTTTCCAATTTTTAATTTGATAGTCAATACAATGAATAAAGTCTATTCATCTGATAAAAGCAATATTGTGGCTTCGTTAGATAATTTATTAACAGGTTCATTATTAAATAAACTTACAAATCTTTCAAAAGGACAGATTTTATTGAATAAACTAAATCATCGCATTCAACAAATTATTAAAACAGAAGATTTAGTTATTGAAAATTTACACGAAGCTGCTAAATCAGGAACCTTTATGACTTTCTTATTTTGGCTTAATAAGACAAAGGAAAAAAAGATAGAAAGTTTACCTGCTAGTTCTCGTCAAACAATTTTTGTTGATTCAATTGCTAATTCAGATGATCGACTATATAAATTCATTCTAGAAAAAGTATTGGCAGTAAATAAGATATTTTTTCAACAGAATAATAACTTAATTATTAGCTTATTAATATCGTTATCAAAATCATCAGTTCCATCCAAATATATTCTAAAACGTATTAAGCTGTTATCCAACTACATTAGTTTGGTTCCATATTTTAGTACTATGATTGATGTATTTAAAATTGATAAAGTTATTTTTGAACTTCATAAACATTATTATGAGATCCCTCATAATTATAAAGGATTACATTCTGTAATTGAAACGTTAATCAAACATATACCAATGGAAAATGATAATTGGGCTGATGAAGATTTTAATTCTATGATTGATACTTCAGATATTATGAAATTCTATTCCATGTTAAAAACAGATGAAGAAAAGTGTATGATCTATATAATATTATCAATTAATCATAATGCAATTGATAATCATATGGATCCAAAAATTATAAATTCATCTACATTTGAAAAAGTTGTGAAAGATAATTATATTGAAATTTGTGAAAATATTGATTGGAATAAGTTTGTTAAAACATTAAATATTAATCTGAATAAAAAGATTTTAGAAGTATTAACATCTGAAAATCTTGTAACCAAGTATATAAATAATATGACAGAAAATAATAAATATTTTAAGATTAATTATGGAAATAACAACCAATCAATGTTCTTATTTACAAGATTTCTGCCAGTAACTAAAGAAAATTTTCAGACAGGTTCTTATAATAGTAATGTTAATTTGATTTTGAAAGTTATTTCATACAACAAGTTACTTCATAACCTAAGAATGTTGGCAAAACGTAAATGTAAAAATAAGGAAATCCAACAAAAGGTTAAAATGTTTGATTTGTTGAAAGAAATTAAAAACTTTTCACCAATTAAATCTAAACCAGTACTAAGTCGTGGGTCAATTGTTTATCAACAACAAAAACAAAAATTTAATAATTTGCCACCTAGACATTTGCTTCCAGGAGAATTGGGTATTTATAATAATTTTTTGCTAAAAGAAAAAGCAGATGGTATATTAATTAATAATCTTCCAATTGGTATTTTCCCACAAAATGAATTTATTAATAATTATCAAGTTAAAGCTGAATATATTGAAGATCTAGATTTGTATTTGGTTTTTGATATTGACATTCCAAACACTTGTATTACTGAACGATACAATATTCTAAGACAATCACATCCTTACACTGTAAACAGTAGTATTAAAAATATCGATTCGCTAGATGATTTTGTCAGTATCTTTAACGAGGAACGTCAAATTATTAAAGATTTTATTAAAAATAATATGGATCATTCAATCAAGTGGTATCCTAAATTTAGTTGTTTGTACAATGGTAATAACACTAATAAAAAAATATATGAACAACTTATTAGACAAGTTATTCTTGAAAAAGATCAAGATTTTAATGAACTAATCAAGTCATCAGAACCTTTTGGATGTGACGGTTTAATTCTAACTCCTCTTGATGGCGACCGTGAAATTAAAATCAAGCCACGTTCTATGATGACAATTGATTTGTTATTTGATGGTAAACGTTGGATTGATAGAAATAAAGCTGATATGTCAAATCTTATTATCAAGCCAAAATCAACAAAGAAAGAAGGGCGTATTTATAGATGTTATCCTTCAGATGATTTTGCAAATGAATCTAAATTTTCAGTTGGCGAATACAGATATGATAAGAAACAACCAAACCCCAAAAACATTGTTGAAAACATTGTCAATATGATTAAATACGATTGGGAAAGTGACATATCTAATATGGAATCTTATTATTACGACAATAAGAAACAACTAACATCTGGCAAACTAATTGATACAATTAAAGCTCAAAATGAATTGCTAGTCCAAAAGATTGCTTCACTAGAACCATCTGTTAATAAATGTTGGTTGGATTTGGGATGCGGTAGAGGCAAATTAATCCAACATATTAAAAAATATAATCCAAAATATTATTTGGGCTTAGATGCGGATATTAAACAACTGGTATTGGGATTAAAATACCATGACGAAAATCAAAATGTATATCATTTTAATCCATGCAATCTAGCCAATACTTGGTCTGACACTAAAGCTCAATGGATAAATATTTCATCTGAATCAAACATCAAATTTGATTATGTGGTAGCCAACTTTTCGTTGATGCACTTTTTTACAGATGATTTTTGGCAACAATTAAATCAAATTGTTCATGAAGAAACCAAGTTTATCTTTAATCTTGTTTCAGAAACAAATACCGAATGGTCTGAATCAGATTCATTTTTGAAAATTGATAAATTGGAACAAAAAACAACATACAAATTTGAATGGGTTCATGATGATGTTAAAGTAGAACCTCTAGTTACTGAAGCTCAATTAAAAGAAAAACTAGAAAAGTATAATTGGAAAGTTTTGAATAAATATGAAATAAATTCAAAACACTCATTACTAGAGTTTTATAATTGGTGGGTAATCCAAAAATGTTAATTTATTATTTTATTAATTATTTAAATTATTTAAATTATAAATATGAATAATCACCGCCATCATATGCTTCTATTGACCCAGAATTATTAGATGGCTGATTAGATTCTTCAGTATCAAATTGTTCAAATGTATCTGTAAATGAATCTGAATGAAAATCTACTTGTCTTGATAAATCATTATTTGAAATATCTTTAACAGCTAAATCTTTTTCAAAGTTAGTTTGAACTTTATTAATTTGTTTACCATATAAATTTTCCATGATTTGTTCTCTTAATTTATTTTGTACAACTTCGTATGATTTTGCTTTATTTACTGAAATTTGAATTAAATTCTTATCTAAAATGTTTTGTAATGATAAATTACCCATAAAGTTTGAACATATCAAATTAGCTAATGCTAAAGCACTAGCTTCATCTTTACTAGGAATAATTAATTCTCCACTTCTTGGATCAAAACTAATATTAGGAATAATTTGTTTCCAGTTTTCAAAATCATTTAATGATGGTATTTTAATTTTAATATGAAATAAATATGGATATTCTGATTGTTTATTAATTATTATTTTACTCCAAGGATTTGGTTTATTATATTCTATTACTTCTGGTTTAGATCTATTTTGAGTGAAGGCTTCTTTTTTTAATTTACCTTCTGAAATAATTTTTGGAATATCATTAACTTCAACTAAACCATTTTTATAATTAGGATCATCTAATTTCATTACTCCACTATTAATATTTACATCATTTTGTTTTATACTAGATACTGATGCCGCATCTTGTTCTCTTTGTTCATCACTTGATTTTTTAGAATCATTTTGAGATGGTGTATCAATATCTTCAATAAAATGTTGAATAATAATATATAGAATAATTGTTAAAAAAACTAATTTTAACATTCTATTTATATTTAAATAATATAGAAAATAATTAAATTAAATTATTAAAAAAAATCAATAACAAATTAAATAATTTCTAATTAATTATAAAACATTATGAATGAAGACACAGAAATAAATTTAATTAAAAATGTTCAAAATTTACCAGGTAGACATTTAAATAAAGTTAAAAATATAATGTCATTAATTTCTGCACCTTTTCATTGCAAGTTTTATATATTGATTGTTTTGTTGTTATATATGATTGGAAAAATACATACCAACCAAGTATTTATTTTATGTTCAAGTCAGTTTATTATATTTACAATTAAATATATTGTTAAAAGAAAAAGACCTTTTGAAGTTGATAATAAAATTAAATTATTAGAACCCATGAGTTTCGATGAATATTCATTTCCATCTGGACATACGCTAAATGCATTTTTATTAGCTTATATGATAAGAAAAAATGTAGGACTAAATATCAACATTATACCGTATATGGTTGGAATAAGTAGAGTATTTTTAGGCGTACATTATCCATCTGATGTATTGGGTGGATTAATATTAACAAAAATCATATTACATTTACATAAATTTTAATTTTTATATATTATAATCTTCTTATAGGTTGTCTAAATATTAATTTAAATGTATCATCAATCGCATCATCATTTGTATGTTCAATATTTGGTTTAAAATTATCAGCCAATCCTTCAGCAATTAATTTATCATAAATATTAAAAGTAACATATGTATTTTTAAAAATATTTCTATCTAATAAGTATATTAATTTTGGATAAAAATAAAAGTATTTTTCTACGCACTCAATAAATAATTCTTTATTATTTTTTGACTTTTTTAATTCATCTGGTAATTTATCTAATATTGTAGCGTCTAAACTCTTATTAAAAAACTCATCTAAATACCAATAACCAACATCATAGTTTATGAATGGGTTAGATTCTAAATATTTGGTATCTGATTTTAAATATGTATAAATAGAATTATTGAATAGACTCATTGATAAAAATACATTTGATGATTCTGGATAATTTTTATTAAAGCTGGAAAATGAACGGTAATCATGAAATATTATCGCATTTTTATAATAAAATATTCTACCAAAATGATAAATTAATTCTAAAGTATCATCAGATATTTTATCATCAGATATTGAATTAAAATACATTGAATTTAAATAATTAATTACTAATTGCGAACCTAATTCTATATTTAATTGAGGATAACCATTAGAATCAAATATAGTAAATAACATACCATCTTTAACTTTATTCCAATAAAATTTTTCGTATGAACTTGTATTAGTAGAATCAAACCATTGATAGTTAAAACTATATAATTTATTATTTAATTTTAATTGGATTTTGTTAGTATTTACAAGTCCATGTAATTGAATAAATTTTTTAATAATATCAACACGATCAATACCATTAATTGATATTTTATCAATATCAATACTATTTAATAATTGTTTTTTATTTTGATTAATTGGATTTTCTAAATAAAATGTTTTATAATCAATATCAACTAATTCAAATTCGTATTTTCTGTTAATTAGTTTTTCAAATTCTGGATTAGTGTGAAAATATTTAAAATTATCATTTTTAGATAAGAGTTTTAATTTAGAATAAGGTGGTAATAAAAACTCTTCTTCTTTTGGAAACAAAGAAAAGTTTTCTATAAATAATCCAACCCCTTTTTTATTTTTGGGAATTTTAATTTTTAATAATATTAATCCAAAATTGCCATTTAATCCTGGACTATAAAATGGATCCCGAGTTGTTGAAACAAAACCTTTATCAATAAAAATATCTCCTTCTTTTAATCCCGAAATAAATGAATCATCCCAAATAAATCTATAAATATCATAATCATTAGTTAATGCAGGAGATTTTTCCATTGATTGAACAATTTTAATTAATCCATTATATAGTGTTTCATCTATTAATGATTTTAATTCTTGTTTAGAATCATCTCTTCTAGATGTTCTAATTGGATTCACAATAATATTTCTCAAGTATCTGTTAAATAAAAAAGAACCAGTAAAACTATAAAAACAAATCCAACTTAATATTTTGGAATCAATAATATATTGATGATGAATTTTAATTTCATCAAATGATACATCATTTTTGGATACTGATTTACAAACGCTATAATGTATTTCTTGATCAATTAAATATTCAGGATCAATATCTGATTTAATAATATTCATATTTTGACCTAATTTAATTAATTCTAATTTGGTATAATATGGTTTTAAATGTTGAATATAAGGATGAAAACTATTTCTTTTACAAATACTTACTAATAAACCTAATGATGGAGAATATTTATAAAGAGTTTTATAAGATGTTTCAATTAATGTATCAATATCATAATTATTAATTACATCTAAATTATACTTAAATTTTAATTTTATCTTAGTATCTGAATTTAATTTTTTATAAAGATTTAATAACCATTGATAAATTTCATTATTAATAAATCTGTAATGAGACTCAATAAGACGATAATGTATATTTTGTTTATTAATTGGATATATTTGTTGACTATAAATATCATACATAGGTATTTGGTCTTCATATTTAGATAATTTTATTTTATCTTCCTTATTTTTTAATTTGATTTTTAAATTAAATATTTGTTTAATAAATTCTGAATCTATTTTCATTTATGAATTATTAGAAAATAATAATTATTTTTCTTATAATTATAAAATATATGGGATAATATATTCTGTTCTGCTTTATATAATCATATGCATCGTTACATAGAGACAATCTTCATCCTGAACCATAATCCAGTCAGCAAAATAGCTGCAAAATAGCGACCGTATTTTCCACTACCTGGACGACTTAGGGGGTAGATACGTGTTATTACCGGGTGTTTTTCATCTTCTGTCAGAAAACCCGCATCTACCATTGTTTGCAATACTATATTTGTACGTTTGTCAGAAAGCCTGAGGTTGGTAGATGGAGAATAAAGTGCAGGTGATTTCAATAAACCAGCAATCATAGCTGCTTCGCATAGATTGATGTCTCTTGCCGATTTGTCATAATATACACGAGCAGCTGCATCTACACCATATACACCACAACCTAGATAAACACGGTTGAGATATGCCATTAGAATTTCATCTTTGGAAAACTTATATTCTAGCCACAGTGCAAGCATAGCTTCTTGAATTTTGCGTTTAATGTTGCGTTTGGGCGTGAGAAAAAGATTTTTAGCAAGCTGTTGTGTTATGGTGGAACCACCCTGTACCACACGCATTGTTATGATATTGACTAACATTGCACGTATGATGCCGATAGGGTCTATTCCAAAATGATGATAAAAACGACGATCTTCAACTGCTAGAACTGCATTTATAATGTGAGAGGAAATGCAATTAACGTCCATAACATCTCCAGTAATCTCGCCATTCTCACCATAATGGGCAATCAAACTGTTATCTTCCGCCAAAATTGTGACCAAAGGCTTATGTGTAAAATTTGCTCTATCAATCATTCGTGGCAATTCGCTGCCATACAACGCAAGCAATATGGCAAGAGCTATCCCACTACCATATAATACAAGCAAGGTGGTAAAAGTAATTCCCCACCAAATTCCTGTAAGCAGACAAATACAAATTAAACCCTTGAATGATGTCATATACCAGAGAGGACTGCTATATGAAGCGATAGAATGGAAAAGACGATAATGTATGTTTTGTTGATTGTAAATGTCATACTTTAGAATTTGGTCTTCATATTTAGATAATTTAATTTTATCATCTTTATTCTTTAGTTTGATTTTAAAATTAATTTTTTGTTTAATAAAATCAGAATCTATTTTCATTTATGAATTATTAGAAAATAATAATTATCTAATAAATAATAAAAGTTATAAAATATATGGGGTAATGTATTCAGTTCCTAATGGATTAGTTAAAACATCATGTAATATTTCAGAAATATCGATAACTTCGATTTTATCTGTATATTCTGGTCTGGATGCTAATTCAACAGGGCGTGTTGGTCTAGAATTTGTTGTGATTAATTTAGAAACTGTACCTAATTCTAATGATGCGCCTTCATTTCTTAATAATTGTTCAACTTTAGCATCAGAAGGTAAAACACTATGGGTGATTAAAGCAAAATAGTTATATTTGTTAGCACGGTTTGATTCAACTTTCATTAAAAATTTATGAATACCATTAACAGTTTCTTTAGTTGTTCCACCTGATTGAACCAAATCATCGATAATGAATAAATTATTAGTAATAGTAGGATCATTTTTAATGTTATCTAAACCATCTTCTAATTTAATTACACGTTTATCTCCTTCTCTGACTTTAGCACATAATACTGTTTTTGTACCAGCTGGTAATGATTTTTCAAAACGTTTCTTAGCACCATCATCTGGAAAGACAATAATATTGTTAGTATTTGGTCCAGAAGGATAATTGCGTTCAATCCAGTCCAAGTATTTATTGATAATAGATACAACAATGGGTCTTGAGTTTGTGTGGAAGAAATGTCTGGCAGCTAATGCATGAATATCTAATATTACAATTTTATTTTTACCAGAAGCATTTGGTATATTATTTAACATATAAGCTAAAGAATCACCAGATGGTAATTCACCTTCACCTACAATACGTTCCATGGTACCTACAGGAAAATATGGTAAAACAATAGTTATATCTTTGACACCGTAATGGACTAATGAATTTAAAAACATTAATTGATGTATAATTGATGTAACATTTGGTTCATTAAATGTAAAGTAAGCTAAATATACAACTTTAGAATCTCTAATATTTGCTGTTGTTGTGTCATCCATTTTAATATCTGGTGTACCATCATCATATTTATTCCAATTAATAAAACCTCTTAAAAAGTTTTTAGAAACTAATTTATTTGTTTTTCTAACATATGCTTTTTTAGTTTCATCTCTATCTTTATTTAATCTAGCTTTTGAAGCAAATTTTTCATAGTCTTTCATATTTAATGCAGTAATAGATGAAATATTATTATCTGATGAAACTAATTCATCTAAACTATTAATACTTGTTTCACTAGAAACATTATTTTCAGAATCTAATGAAACTAATTTACAATTAGCATCCTTTACAATTATTCTATCAACAACACTATTAAATTCAGGGCAAGATAATAATACAGTTTTTTTATTTTCTAAAACATAAGGTTTAGAACCACCTTTTTGTTGTTTTAGTTGGAGATACTTTTCTTTATATTTTAAATATTTTTCTTCATAATTCATTATATTATATATTGTATTATATTTTTTATTTAAAATATTTTATTTATTATTTATACATTGAATATAATTACAATTTGGATGAATCATAATACATTTATTTGTACTTTTAATATTAAAATACCAATAAAGTAAACAAACAACTAAAAAAGCTAATAATAATTCTTTCATTATATAGTATAATTATATTATATTATAGAAAATTATTAAAGAATGATTATATAAAATAGTAATATGGCTCAAACAATTTGTCTAAACATGATTGTGAAAAATGAATCTGGTATTATTGAATATACATTGGATAAACTATTGAATAAAATTAAAATAGATTATTATGTGATTGTGGATACTGGTTCTTCAGACAATACTAAAGAAATTATTAAAAACTTTTTTAATAAAAAAAATATTCCAGGAGAAATTTACGACGATACATGGATTGATTTTGCATCTAATAGAACTATGGCATTATCATATGCATTTAATAAATCAGATTATGTGTTAATATTTGATGCAGATGATGAAATTATTGGAGATTTTATTTTACCAGATAAATTAGTGTACGATGGTTATAAATTTTTATTTAATATTGATATGGTTTCTTTTCAGAGAACTTTGTTAGTTTCCAATAGAAAAAAATGGGAATATAAATCAGTAATACATGAATATATTGTTAATTGTGAACTAATAAATAAAATAGAAACTATTGAAGGAAAATATTTTGTAACAACAACACAAATTAGTTATAGAAATTTAGATTCAGATAAATATCTAAATGATGCATTAATTTTAGAAAAATCATTTGAAAATGTTTATCAAAAATATAATGATATAAATTTAGCATCAAGATATTCATTTTATTGTGCTAATAGTTATTTTAATCATGGTGATTTTAATCAGGCAATTAAATGGTATTTAAAAAGATTAGAATTTGATGGTTACACCCAAGAAAAATATGTTAGTTGTATCAAATTATATTATTGTTATGACCAAATTGATTTATTAGACAATAATTCTACTAATAATGATGAAAAAAAAATTTATTATTTAAAAAAATCAATTGAATTTGATAATAAACGCGTAGAGGGTATATTTGAATTAATAAAATTTTATTGTTTAAAAGATCAATTTGATATAGCTTTTCAATATTATTTATTAATTAATAAATTATATGATTCCGATTTTGATATAATTTTAAATACTAAATTATTTATTAATATTCCAATATATACATTTTATTTACCCTTCTTAATAATTATTATATCTATGAAATTTAAAAACTATCAATTAGGTATTCAAATGTACAAGATTATATTTATGAAAAAACAAGTTAATATTAATCATGATTGGCTTGATAAATTAATTAATAATTTGTATTTTTTTACAGATCATTTTAAAAATAATATTGAATTTAAAGAATTACTAGAATCATACGTTAATTTTTATAACTTGCGTTTTTAAGTTATTATTATAAAATAATTTATTATATTTTATAATGACAACATCGATTAATTATAATAATATATATGTTATATTCCAAGCAAATGTTGACAAAAACTCATTTTCTTTTGATATGTTAAGAAATGAATTAAATGATTTAGGATTGGAAGAAAAAAATATAGAAGACGGAACATCAAATCCAAAATTTGTATGGTTTAGATATATTACAACAGATGATAGTGTTATTAGAGCAAAATATTACAAAACTCCTATATATTGCATTAGTGTATTAGATAATAATTCGTGTATAACAGATAAATATTTATTGTATAATAACATGAATAAATTATACCCAGATGAAGTTGATGATTTTATGGCCCCAAGCTTTAAATTAGCATTAAATACTAAATACATTCCAAATAATATTTATATAGCTCGACCTGTTAATAATTTAAAAACTAATCTAAGAGCAGCAAGTGGTTTAGATGTTATTGTTTATAATTCTGAAAAAACTTTAAATGATGCAAAAAAACTATTATATAATTATGATAAAGTTATTGTTTCAAACTATATTACAAATCCATTATTATTTAAAGGTAAAAAGTTTCATTTGAGAACATATATGATTGTTACATTATTTAATGGTGTATTTTCATCATATATGTTTGATTTATGTAGATTTATGTTATCAAAAGATAAATTTGTTAATAATAACTATCAAAATAAAAACATACATGATACACATTATAGACATAATGACGATGATTATATATTTCCAGTACATTTTACATCAAAAAATATTAATAAAAATATAAAAGATGAAGATATAATTATTATATTATACAAAATTAAAGATATATGTTATAAAATGTCTGAAATTTATAGTAGAGAAGTAAAGTTAATGTATAATTCACAAAATGGTTTTCATATTTTTGGTTTTGATATTATGATAGATAATAATTTAAATCCAATATTAATCGAATGTAATAGATATCAAAATACAGGATTGGATTATAATAATGAAATGAAAGTGTTATTTGAAAAATACTTTTTAGATTGGATCATTAATATAGTAATTAGACCATTATTTCAACCTGAAATTAAAATACAACCATCATTTATAACAACTCCAATTTATAAAAAAATACTTTGATAAAATTTATTTATGTATTTTATTTGATTTTTTTGTTACTAATACTAATTTATTATTAATTCTTTTACTAACTAATTTGTCAATTGTATTAAAAGACCATGTAGAATCAACTGTTTTTAATATATTAATTACATTTATATCTAATCCTCTTATATCTTGTGAATTATTAATATAATCTATATCATTATTATCAATAATATCAATATTTTTTTTTAAAATTTCTTTTACTAATATTTGTTGTCTATAAATTCTATCAAAATCCGTACCAATAAAACCTTTTGGATTAACCGCATATCTAGCTCCTATCCATTCATGAAACCTATCTCCAGTTAAAGTTTCAGAAGGTTCATTAAATGTAATAATTTTAAAACCTTCTTCTATTGGTTTATGTCTATGTAATGGATATTTAAATTCCCGTTTAATATTTACTGGAACCTCTATACTTTTAATTTTATCAATATATTTTTCTATAGCTGATGGAAATAAACATACACAATTAGTTACATTAAAATCAAAATCATAACTATTTATTGATTTTAAAAATAATTCTGCACGACCTTTACAATAAGCCTTATTTATACGGTTATTAATTAATTCACAATATAAATCACGAGGAACCCATAATAATGTTTTTTTATTTGGTATTATTATTACAATGATATCAGTATTAGCAGTCCATGCATTACGATCCATTACTACAATACTGATTGCAGTGGCTTTATCAGATATAGTGGTTGTATCGGCTTTATCAACTTTATCAGTTGTATTGGTTGTATCGGCTTTATCAACTTTATCAGTTGTATTGGTTGTATCGGCTTTATCAACTTTATCAGTTGTATTGGTTGTATCGGCTTTATTAACTTTATCAGTTGTA
>JACCEB010802758.1_pt1 | contig 31929 bp, 31 predicted proteins | sample 7454761 | NCBI WGS metagenome assembly JACCEB01 (sample SAMN15323454, study PRJNA562643) | freshwater metagenome | isolation source: river surface water | place: USA:Blue River Watershed | collected 2017-08-18
ACGTCTGTTACATCAAAATCTTTTAACTTGTTGGATGCAGAAATAAATTCTATATGTTCAACTTTTAAATTAGACATGATAAAATATTGAACAATCATTCCTTGTATTGTTTTCATTCTAGTCGCGATTGGACTAATTTGGTTTTCAATTATAACATAATCTATGTTTCCTTCTTGCTCAAAGAGTTTATTAAATTTCGTTTTAATATTTATCCCAATATTGAATAAATCTACATCGGCCGCATTCGTGCTTTCTATGGTTTGAAAGTAATTATTATTAATGAAATCATTAATTAAAACAACTAAATCGGCCTTTTTAATTTTTGCCTCGTATTTAATACCATGAAACTCTGCTATCTCATAAAGTTTTTGAATTTTTTGTTTATTAATAAACGATGGTTTTTGCTCAGTTGTTGGTATTTGTAATTGTTGTTTCTTGGAATGCTTTAAACAATAACATACATTGTCTTTTTTAAATTTGGCGGGTTTATTACAAACAACACCCTTTTCTAGAAAAATACATTTTGCGCTTTCTTCTTTTTCAGATATATTTATAATGTCCCATTTGGATATTTTAAACTGATGAGCTGTTGGAGATTTATCAAAGAGACAAAAAGCCAAATTTTTTATACCTACATCAATACTTAATACTTTCATCTATCTATAATAATAAATTATTAAATTTGTTATTATATTGTTTGAGAGAGTTATAATAAATATACAATATACACAATAATTTGGCATACTTATTTTGCTTTGATTGGATTGTCTAATTATAATTTACATTTTTACACCAGGCACCATGTTTTGGTAATCGGCAGGGTTAATAGATGGCGCAATTAATCTGGCATTTAATTGTTCTCGGCTTAAGTATGGGTTTTTTAAATCACTGTTACAATAACCGAAACCAGGTTTGCTAGTATCAAATACACCTTTAAATTTATAAGGGACGTTTTCAGAAGGTGTTCTATCTGATTTAACATGTGGGTCCAATCCCAATGTGTAGCACGATTCCATTGTGTTGTAATTCATAATTTGAAGCCCGTGATTTTGTAAGTATTGACGATAGCTCCAATTAGATTGGATTCCTTCTTTAACTTGAATTCGCTCATTTACCACAGCATCTGGTTGCCATGTTGTGTAATTTCTACTGTCTGCCATGATTGGTGGAAAATTAAAATTTATATTATTAGAGCCCGAATAACATGTTGACCACGACATTATATATATTCTATCATTATAATAAATTTTTATTCACTTTCTAGCAATTTAATTAGTTCATTCTTTTTTAATTTTGCTACATCCACGGCAAAACCTTTTTCGGAAACAATAGTTCGTAGCTTAGGTAGAGGTAATTTTTTGTAATCTATAGATTCAGAATTTGTTTCTTCTAAAGTAATATTTATTGTTTTTAAATCTGAAGCACTAATATTTGCCAAAGGTTCGTTAATGTTGTCATCATCTACATTCGCGGCATGAATTTCCAATGTTTCTTCTACAAATTCCGAGCTTTCAGATTGCGCTTCTGATAAATTGTCTTCCAAATCGTCTAAATATTCTAGTTCTTCGGCATTTTCCTCTAAATCTAAGGTCTCATCATTATATTCATTATTATCTTCATTACCAATGTTTAATTTCAAGACTTTTATATCGCCTTGTGACGAAATAGTTGAAGAGGTCTCGTCGTCGGAATCGGAATTCAACTCTAATTCGGATGAAGTATCATTTTTCTCACTCAATTCACTTTCATCATCTGAATCATATTCAGAGTCTTCATCGTCCGAAACAGTAATTTTGTTGTCAGAACTAGAAATAAAGGCCGTATTTAGTTTGTCTGTTTGTGCTGGTGGTTGAAATGATCCACCGCCAATAGTTGTCATTGCTAAATGATTCAAACCCATTTTAACGCCATTCATATCTTCTGCTAAAGTTGAAACTAGGCTTAACATGGATGCGATTTTGTGGTTTTGTTCACGCATTTTGTTTTCAAAATAAACAACAACAAGTGCTACAACAAGTAATAGTATTCCTAAAAACATAAAAAAGGTTGGATTAAATAAATCTGTCAAAGGCATTATTACAAAAAGATTATATAAATTAATTCATTTACTAACGAATTGATTTATAGATTTATATATTTATAGATTTGTATATTTTAGCTAGGTATCATTTATTCTCTAAGAGTTCCAAAAATATAGTCTAACCAATATTCACCAAAATTACATTTGAAATATTTATGATGGACTAAATGATGGCGACCTACTATAACATCAAATCTATTATCATGCGACAATACACCACGTAAATTTATAAAAAGAATAGCGCAAAAAAACTGAACCATATATAATTTGTACAAATAAACAGCTATGAATAGACCAATACTGGTAATAGGTATTTCTACTATATGAATCGTGTAAAAATCATAATATTCCGGTTCTATTTTTGTATGGTGTATTTTGTGTATTGGATACAAATATCTAGTGTGTAATAATCTGTGCATAAAATAATAAAAAAAATCATAATAAACAATATATAACACAAACTCTTTCATAACTAAATATACCGAGTTTTATAATTTTTACCAAAACTATAATTGATTCTTTTTTGTTTGGAGAATCGTGTTATCAATAATTTCCTTAGGATAATTCATTTCCGTTAAAACATTGATTCCGCCTTTTACTTCTGAAATACCAGACTCTAATTTATAAGTGTATTTTATTTTATGTCCAGTTTTCTCTGTGACCATTTTACAGTTTTGAATTCCTTTTACCTTATCCAATTTTTTACACACCTTTACAAAATGAGTTGTTAGCAAGCTAGACACGTTTTTATATTTTTGTAAATAAAGCATAAATGATGTGGCACTTGTCTCTGCTTCTTCTGGATTTGTTCCTGAATATAATTCATCAAAAGCGCAAAAGTGTGCATCTGTTTTATATGCGCTGATAATGTCCAAAATTTCTTTACAACGGCGCGCTTCAGCTTGAAATAAACTGTCGCGACCAGAAGTATCCGGTATATTTAAATAACAATGTATATATTTGAATGGCTTCAATTTCGCAGACTCATAGAAACCACAACCAAACTGTTGTGTGAATATAATATTTATCAATGTTGATTTTAAAACGGTCGTTTTACCAGAAGCATTAGGACCTGTAATAATCATGTTCTTCTTAAATTTAATATTATTCTTTACAGGTGTGCCTCCTTTTGACAAACTAGCGTAATAGCTGTTTTTAAATACACTTTTCTTATTTTCGTCTATAAAAAGCGCAAAGTTCATTTTTCTCTCTACAATGTTGGTTTGAAGACCTTCTAAACAATCAATATAACCATTTAGTCCAATGGAATACATGATGGCATCTTCATATTCTTTATCAGTGTGTAATTCATAAAAGTATTTTAGGATTCTGCCTACTTCCTTGAATTTTCCAACATTGTATATGCTATATTCTGATATAGATTTTAATTTCATATTCATCGTTTCCAGGACTCGTCTTTTATTTCTAAGATTTTCGTTAAATTGTTCATGAGTAGTTAAATCACCCGCGTATTTCAAATAATTGTCAATCACGTGTAAAGTGTTATCTAGATACAGGCTAATCTCTCTAAAATGGTTGTGTATTGTTTTCATATTATTATTAAACCGGACACATACCATAATATTTTGGTATATGGAAAATAAATAAAATGCGGCAGAAATAAAAATATACATTTTTTCTTGGGCATTAATTTCGGCAAAATTAACGGTGAATAATTTCCCAATAGCGTTTGTTTGAGCTACAAATTTTAAAACGTCAATGTATTCATTTATAGTAAGCGGTAGTCCTTTCATTTTAAGAATAAAAAAAGGTATGATTAATATGATAATTGGCACCATAAGAGAGAATAATGGCGAAAATAAATTATACATGCTCATAAATTGTAAAAATATTTCTGATTTATTTAAAAACTCCAGGATTTCCCAGTCCACGTAATAATACTTTTCCTTAAAACTAATATCTATTTTTAATTCATTCCAAATGTCAATAATATTTTTGTAATTAGGAGCTAATTGTGTATACCGTGTTTCCGGACGTGTATATTCCTTAATAAGTTTTTGATTATCTTGTAAAAAAAGGACGTCGGTTGTGTAATATTTTGTTATTTGCTCGGTAATTTTTGTTGACACGTCATTATCTGTATTAAAACAGTAAGAATATATCGGATTACAAGTCTCATCTATTGTATTGGTTAATTCTAAATCGGATACAATGTGTTTTTTTAATTCAACTTTATCATTATTGTAATAAATAGGTGTCTTAAAATGGTCGTTAATTTTATGAACGATACTGTTTTCTAATGTGTTTTCTACATGTTTGTCTACTTTGGTATTTTTTTCTTCTTGATACGTCATTATATTTAAATTTATCTTAGAAATATAATGAAATTTTTTAACGAATGTTTTTATTAGCGAATGTTTTTATTAGCGAATGTTTTTATTAGCGAATGAATTTTAACAGCTGGTTAAAAACCCTAAATCAGAAGGCATCTCGCATATTTGAGTAGAATAATGGTTTTCTATCTCTTTTAATTTTCCTACATCACGTCGGGTAATGAAATTTATACCCACACCCTTTCTTCCCCAACGACCACTTCTACCAATTCTATGGAGATATGTATTTACACATTTTGGTAAATCAAAATTAATGACAATACTGACTTGCTGTATATCAATGCCACGCGCAGTAACATTTGACGAAATCAATACACGAGATTTACCACCCCTGAATTCATTGAATGCCACTTCTCTTTCTGATTTCTCCATATTACTGTGAATACGACAAACAGGAAAGTCATCTTCTTTCATAGCCTCGTATAAATCTTGAACTCGTTTAATACTATTACAATAAATAATACATTGCGAAACCGATAAATACGAAAATAAATCCTTCAGTGTAGAATATTTTTGACGATCATCATCTACGGCAATATAAAATTGTTTAATGCCTTCTAGAGTCAACATTTCGCGTTTCACGGCAATTTTAATAGGGTTTCGCATAATTTTATTCACAATTGAATTTATACTTTCTGGCAAAGTTGCACTAACTAAAATGACTTGAATATCATTATTAAAATATTGAAAAATATTATACACTTGATCTTTAAAACCGGCGGACAACATTTCGTCGGCTTCATCCAAAATAACAGTTCTTATGTATTTGGTAGAAATTCTATCACGGCGCATCATATCATGTACACGACCTGGACAACCACAGATTACGTGAGGCACATTCTTATTTGAAAACACGCTACCTTCTTCCACTACTGAACCACCATATAAACGTTGTATTCTTAAACCGTCCATCATACCGCCTAAGCTTTCAAAAACTTTTGCCGTTTGAATGGTTAATTCTTTCGTAGGAGATAATACCAAAACTTGGGTGTTGTTGTTGGTTATATCTACATTCGCAAGTGCTCCAATTGTAAAGGTGGCAGTTTTACCGGTCCCTGATTGGGCCTGTGCCACAACGTCTTTTCCTAAAATAATAGGTTTGATGGCCTTTTGTTGAATAGGACTTGGTTTTTCAAATCCATATGCGAAAATGCCTCTTAATAGTTTGGGATTTAAATCTAACTCATCCCATGTTTGTATTTCAAACGAAGAATCATATAATTCTCCGTTTAGCTCGCTAACTTCAGAATCCGTGGTTGTCATTTATATTATATATCATTAAATCTATTTAAGCGTATTACTATTATTATTATATTTTTAATAAAATTGATATAAATAATACCTGTTATAGTAAGTATACATATTACAAATGGCGACGGCAATGATATATAATCTTGATAGTATTAATGAAATTCTTTTCAATGGGTTTGACTATAAACTACCCGATGAAACATTGGAAATTATTTCAAACTTGGCATTGCAGGTAGGATCACCAGATTATGTAAAAACACCTGTCTTTCAAAAACGCGATAACCCTATGAAGGTTGAACCCGTGCAAAAGGAAACTTTTAAGAAAGGCAAACGTGGAAAGGCGATTGAAATCGTAAATGATGCGGATTGGGAAACTATACGAACATTCCAAACTACGAAATTAGAAGAAAAGGAGGGTATTCATTTACAAACAGACGCGATTAGAGTTCATCTAAATAAGCTTACAGATAAAAATTATATTGATATGCGTAATAAAATCATAGAAATTATAGACAATTTAATTGCCGATAATGTTTCGTTGGAAAATATGACCCAATTCAGCTCTACTATATTTGAGATCGCATCCACCAATAGATTTTATTCAAAAATTTATGCGGATTTATATTCCGATTTATCTTCAAAATATGAGATTTTAAAGAATACATTTGAAACCAATCTTACACATTTTACCGAATTATTCAATAATATTGAATACGTTGACCCAAATGTAAATTATGATCGTTTTTGCGAAATTAACAAATTAAATGAAAAACGCAAAGCTTTGGCGGCATTCTATTTAAATTTAATGACTAATGGCGTTATTTCAAAAGTACAAATTGTTCAAATAACTAGAAATTTACTGGAACAAATTTATGATTTCATTTCACAAGATGATAAGAAAAATGAAGTAGATGAATTGACAGAAACGGTTGCTATTTTATATAAGAAGGATTTATATGATGGGGCGGAAAATTCGCTTGATTATGAGAAGATAGATGGATACACTATAAGTGAGGTGGTTGAACGTATTGCCAACAGTAAGGTAAAGGATTATAAGAGTTTGACGAATAAAACATTGTTCAAATTTATGGATTTAATTGATATGTAGAATGTCTATTATTATTTATAAAAATAAAATAATATAAATAATTTACTTATATTATTAAATGTGTGAAACAAATAATAATATAACTTTTTTATTGGATGAGGAAAGTTGCGCATCTTATGAAAATGAATTTACTATTGATGATATTTTACAGAAAATAGATGACATGGAAGTTTTTGAAGAACAAGTGCCAAAGATGATTAATTATAACGAAAATTACACTGTAAAAGAGCTACTATTAATATGCGAATATTATGGAATATCTAAGGAATTAAAGGCTAAAAAATGTAATAAAGAAACCATTATCCAGTTTCTAGTGGATTTTGAATCCAATGTCGCGAATACCGAAATAGTATTTAAAAGACAGAGTTTGTGGTTTTATATGAATGAATTGAAAAATGATAAATTTATGAAGAAATATGTATTATGGTAAAAATATAATAGGCGGTAAAGAATATAAAATTTTTATATTTTAATATTATAATAAAATATAAATGGTATTATCAAAAATAGACAGTGATGTAAGTTATCCTGAATTGAAAAGTGTTGATTCAGAGGATTTGAAGAAGGAGGCCAATTTATATCAATTGGAAATAAAAGAAATAGATGTAATTATTGCCATTGGAAACGCAAAAAACACTTTTGAAGACAAAAATATACTGTATTTTCCAATCTATTTAGTTAAACATAATAATAAAGTAGTTCAAATCGGTGTATATGAAATAAAGGCGTCCGATTATTTAACTTATTTGGACGATAACAATAATCTGGAAGTAGAAAATATTTCTGAACCATTGATTTATTCTTTTGCTACCAAGGATTTTTTAAACAAACATCATTTAAAACCAGAAGTTCCGTTAAGAAGAATAGACAGTGATAAACCAGGAAATAAAAAAGAAGAAGATGAAAAGGAGGAAGACAATGAAAATGACGAAGACAATGAAAATGACGAAGACAATGAAAAAGGAGATGAAATAGAATATAACGAACATTATGAAATACCAAAAGAACGCGAAGATATATTTATTATGACTAGAGGAGTTCCATTGCCTCCATTGTTAAGAGAAGAAACGAAAACCCAAGCAAAAGACGCGAAAGAAAAATATCACGAATCGCCCAGTGATACTTGGATAGAAAAATTCATGAAAAATAAGAATTATTCCATTGTAGACAATGAAGGTGGCGGAGATTGTTTATTTGCCACCGTGAGAGATGCGTTTTCCAGTATAGCTCAACAAACTTCGGTAAATAAAATTAGAAAGAAATTATCTAATGAAGCCACGAATGAAGTATTTTTAAATTACAAAGAACAATATGATATGTATAATGCAAGTCTAATAAAAGATACCAACAAAATAAAACAATTGGAGGCGGAATATGTGTTGTTAAAACAACGATTTGCGGATGTAATTGATAGAAATGAGCAAAAAATGATTTCAAATGAAGCAAAAGTAGTCAAGGCAGAACATGATAGACTGGTAGAAGAGAAAAAGGTATCGGCTCAAATACTGAAAGAATATAAATTTATGAAGGGAGTTGAAACACTAGATGCGTTTAAAAATAAAATTAGAAAATGCGAGTTTTGGGCAGATACGTGGTCCATATCCACCTTGGAGCGTATATTAAATATTAAATTTATTATCATGTCTAGTGAATTGTATAAGGCAGGCGACACCAAAAATGTGTTACAGTGCGGACAATTGAATGATTCCATATTAGAGCAACGTGGTAGATTTACCCCTGAGTTTTATATTATTATTGAACATACGGGCAACCATTACAAGTTAATTGGATATAAGAAGAAAAATATATTCAAGTTCAGTGAAATACCTTATGATATTAAAAAAATGATTTCCGAAAAGTGTATGGAAAAAAATGCAGGTCCTTTTTCCATTATTCCGGATTTTCAAAAATTCAAGACCACTCAAGGTATAGGAAAAAATATAATAAGGGACACTGAATATGAAGACATTAGTGAAAGTAAACTAAGAGGATTATATAATGATGATATTGTTTTACAATTTTATTCTAAATCGGTAGATAAACCTCTTCCGGGAAAGGGAAATGGAGAGAAAATCCCTAATGAACGTATTCGGGAATACTCTGAACTAGCGGTTATTCCACAATGGCGAAAAAAATTGTCTAATTTTTGGGTGTCGGAGAAACCATTTACTGTGGATAACCATCATTGGGCGTCGGTTGAACATTATTACCAGGGGTCTAAATTCAAAAAGGGTCATCCCGATTTTTATTTGAGTTTCTCTCTAGATTCCGGAACTGATTTATCAAAAGACCCTGCCATGGCGAAGGCGGCTGGAAGTAAAACGGGTAAACATAAGGGCGAATTATTGAGACCCGTTGAAGTAACTATTGACGCTGATTTCGCTAGTAGGCAAAAGAAAGAATCTTATGCGGCTCAATATGCGAAATTCAGTCAAAACGAGGAACTGAAAAAATTGTTGTTGGCCACCAATGACGCAAAATTGACCCATTTTATTAAAGGAGCAGAACCAGAACTTTGCGATGACCTTATGATGGCTCGTGATAAAATTAGACGAAGCGAATACTAGATAAACGTGAAAAATACAACCATATGAAAAATAAACAATAAAATTGATTTTTAAAATTTTACTCAAATATAACTATAATACACTAATTATAGTCATATAAAATGTTACACCGCCTTATTTGTTTTCTGATATTTACCAAAAATTTAATTCCAGATTATAAAAATTTATATAGTCCTTACATAACGGCTACCGATAAAATTTTAGACACGGTTCAAAGTCAATATTTTAATGAATATTTCCATAATATAATCCAGGAACGTAATGAAAAAGTTGTCATTGTATCGGCTGTTGTATATGACAGCTGTAATAAATATTCAGATAAAACCATAAATAACACTAGCGAGTTTTTCAAAAACAAATTGGATGGTGTGGAAACATATATATCAAAAATGGTTTCAACTGTAGATTATCATTATACAAATACAACGCCTTATCAAAAACCGCCCTTTGACATTGTGGAATTTTATCAGGGAAAACGTATACCGTATGAAGAAAAATTGTTGGAGTATTACAATTTTGATAAATGTATTGTATATAACTATAATTCAGACAAGTGTAAAATACAAATAATATCAAACAGTTAATTTTACATCATATATGGTTCATAACAAATCATGCTATGTTGATATAATAAGCGGACAGCATCTTTTTGTTTTAAATCCTTGTGCATTTTTAAGAAGAAGGCTATTTCCGCCTTGGAAGATATATAAAAATCTTTATAGTCCATTTCATTCCACCATAATGTAGAACGAATTTCTGCGTCCATATCTTTTATACTTGGTATAAGAATAGCAGAAACAATATTATTAAATGTAATTTTTTTATTTTGCCTATTTGAAATTGGTTCATTCGGATTTTTCTTTGTAATAATTTTGGTTTCTTGTTCTTGCGAACAAAATTGTAATAGGAATGGGTTGTTCATAATTGTTTATTTATATTGTTAATATACTATTATTTTATATATATTTATTGAACTGTAATAAATAATAATCATTTTTTTTATTATTTATTTGATTTATTATTTTGGACAATTGCTACCTTCTGTGTCCATTTTTGGGGTGTAATTGTCTGGACAACAACCATAACGTGTTCCACCACATCCGCCAATCATCTTTTGCGGTTTTGGTCCAGGTCCAGGAACGGGTTCTGGCTGTGGTTGTGGCTGTGGTTGTGGTGGATATGGAGTGGGTTGATGCGATGGATAAATAATTGTATGTGGGACTGGTTGTGGAGGATAACCTGGTGCTGGTTTATAGGAAGGACAATTGGTTCCATAAAAATCAATTTTTGAATTTACACCATCTGGACAACATCCAAAAGTGGTTTGTGAACAAGATGCTTGCGACGCACTAGAATAAACAATAGTTATATTATGTAAAACTATCAAAATTAACAAAACAATTGCTAAAACAATTATTATTGTGCTATCCATATACATTTGAATATTATTATTTTCTTTTTCGTAAATTTTTTTTGGATTTTTTGGATTTTTTGGATTTTTCGGATTTTTATTTTATGACTATTTTTGTGAGTGTTTATTTTTTCTCATTTTCCTTGTTACAACTCTTTTCCGAGTACTATATTTTTTACTTCTTCGTTTACCGCCTAATGCGCCTAATAAAAAGGGGGTTGCTATTCCGGCAGCTAATACACCTGCGGCAGGGATGGCATATTTGTAGTTTATATTCCATTTACCATTATTTGAACCATCATTTGAACCCATGTTGTCCATTTCAGGACCACATTTATCTAAATCATAATTTATTTTTAAAAATGTGAATTTATAATTATCATTTGTTAAATCAAAAAGAAGTTTGGCTTCTATATTACCACACGGATATTCGGGGTCCATGAACTGTCCATTTAATCTATCTTTAGATATGGTTAATTCCGCGCTATAATTATACTCCATCGTTTTACTTTCTGGTTTTATCAATATTTTATAATTTTTATTTATGTGAAATGGCGAACAGTCTTCTGGTCTAACTAAAAATCGTATCTTATAAAGAAACAAATCGCTTATAAAATTTTGTATACTTTGTGCCGACAATAGAGCAATCATATTGATTGTGTTATAATCTATAACGCCTCCATTTGATTGAAAATAGGATATTAGCAATTTGTAAAACGCGTCAGTTATTTTGTATTTATCCGTTGAATCACCTCCAAATTCGGTTCCGTCATAATATACACCATTTATGGTTTTTTTTTCACGATTCACATCCTTACCTATTATGTATTTTAAATTTTCTAAATAGTTATTATCCTCAAATGCTTTTCTAGATTTGACATAATATGAATAAGCTAGTAGTTTGTAAAGGGACATATCTGGGTTTTTTTCTATAGAGGATGATTCAAAAGTAAATTGTCTGGAACCATTGTTTATAATAATATCTTTCGTATCAAAATAACTATCCAAATTTTTGATTGGATTTACATAAGTGGGGTCTGACGCTTTTCTTTGTTCACATTCTTCTGAAAATACTTTATAGGCATTATAATATTTTTTCATATAATTTGTTATTTTTGTAGATGGTATCACTTCTGTATTGGCATAATATTTATCGTATTTGCTAAAAAACTTCTTTTTTAGTAATAGATTAGATTTTTGATTATATTCGCTTTCTTTTATATTTTCTGTATTTTCTGTATTTTCTGTATTTTCTGTATTTTTTATTTTTTATGTTGCCATAGACATTTATATTATAATATATTAAGAAATGAATAAAAATATTAAAAAATAAATACACTAATATAATAAGAATGAAACTATCGAAAAATAGTAAACAACTTATGTTATTTTTTACGAAAAATAAACATATTAATAACAAATCGCAAACCAAACATACCGAGGGGATCATCACCGAATTGTATAACGATATTTTTAACGCATATAATTATTTAAATTCTCTTAAGCAAAAGGGTCCATATTTTACAGTTGTCACTAAAAAAATTTTGACTGCTACCCAAATTTCTAAACCACAAAATTTTAATTCAAAAAGCTTCCCAGAAATCGTAAGAAAACACATAGACGAACTAACCATGTCCGAATTAACCTATAGTTTTTCTCTCCATGGACGCGATATTAAAGTCCATTTTATAGTAGAAGAGACGAATGTAGAGTTAAAATTAGAAGCTTTTAACAAGCATATAGATTCTATCATTATGTGGCTCCATATATTAAACCAATACGCGTCTAAACAATGTGCTGAAAATCTAGTAATTTATTTTTATTTCACATCACTAGAGAAAAACCTGCCTAGTTCAAATATTTTTATATTAGACGAAACAAATGTAAACACCGCATTTACTACTACATGTCCAAAGGATTCTGAAATAGTTGTATTTAGAAAGGAAGAATGGTTCAAAGTATTTATTCATGAAACATTTCACAATTTTGCGTTGGATTTTTCGGATATGAACAACTCCGATGTGCATGGCTGTATATTGGAGATTTTTAAAGTAAACTCTAGTGTAAACCTCTACGAATCATACACTGAATTTTGGGCCGAAATGATGAATGCTTTATTTTGTAGCTTTTTTTCATTAAAAGATAAGTCACGAGTTGACGAGTTTCTCTCTAATTCAGTTTACTTCATTAACTTTGAGATAACATATAGTTTTTTTCAAATGGTCAAGACGCTAGATTTTATGGGCTTATCCTATAATGATTTATATTCTAAGAAAAAATCTGCCACCATACTTAGAGAGAATTTATATAAAGAAAAAACAAATGTGTTATCCTATTATGTGATTAAAACCATATTGTTAAATAACTATCAAGGTTTTTTATCTTGGTGTAAAACCAACAATTTTTCTCTCTTACAATTTAAAAAAACATTATCAAATCAAAAGGAGTATTGTAATTTCATAAGAAAAAATTATAAGACGACGAGTTTTTTGACGGGAGTGAATGATACCGAAGAGTTTTTTGATAATATACAAAAAAATATACAAAAGAACAATAAAAACACACCAAATAAAATTTCTAATAAGAATTTAAAATATATATTAACTAATCTACGTATGAGTATTTGCGAATTAGGCTAACTCAACTAATTACTTTCTTAACGATTTACAATGTGATCTACAATAGAGTTCACCGATTACACAGGCAACACCGCATTTTTTACCATTTTTATCTGCGCAACAAATATATTTATAAGAACCGTTACCTATACTTTTTTTATTTGCTTTCCAAGCCGCACTGGCTTCATCAAAATCAATTTCCACCTTTAATAAAGGAGTCTCTTCGTATTTTGGCTCCGTCTTTTTTAATAGTGACTTCGTTTGACTTCTAGTTAGCATTTTTAGTATTTGATATAATATTATAATAAATACCAAAAGCATTCAATTTTTTTACAAACCAATAAATATATAGTGAATATCACATAAAAATATTTTATATGATTTATATAGGTAAATCATATGTCAGCATTTCGTAGATATAAAGCTGAACCGGATTATTGGATGATTGATGATGAAAATGAAAAGGAAAAGGAGGTTGAGAAAAAGAATTATAATACAATTTATAACAATGTTATTGACGTTGCTCTCTCTAATATGGAAGAAAATTTATCAGTAGATATGGCCAACGAACATCACCTTGTTTATTTGTTTAAAATCAGAGTTTTTGTCTCTTTTGTTTTTGTAATATTTATGTTGACTGTTTCGGGGACATTATACACGATATATAAAAAAAATAATGATTCTAGTAGCGAGAGTAGTTATTCAATAAATAACAAATCTTTGTTTAAAGATGACGATAATACATTTACTGCTACGTTATATGATGAAAATATCAGTATAATAGTATCCAATGAATATGGAACATACAATGGAACTAGCTATAAATGGTTAACAAATAAATATTTAGCCGAACCTTATAAAACGACTACTATTGAGATAAATGAGGTGGATTCTCTTACAATGGATTCTCTTACAATGGATTCTCTTACCAATATTCAATGGAAATGGCAATTAGAAGATAGTATAGATGAATATTGGGGGAATTCTATAGAAACCGTTTTTACAGAGCCTGGCGAATATTACATTTATTTAACTGGATTGAATTCTGACAATGAAACGATTGTAACTAAGACCATACCTATTATTGTGAAATATGTAAAGAGAGAATTACGTTCGCTAACAAATGATGATCGCCATAAATTTTTACATGCCGCATCTAAAATATGGAAATATACTACCAGTGAAGGTCGCGAGAAATACGGAGACAAATTTACCGGAATAAATGAATTGGTGGAAGAACATGCCCTCGCCTCTAATGATATTAAATGCGATCAATTTCATGAAGGAAGTGGTTTTTTTACACATCATTTCGCAATTACGCAAACGTTTGAAGCCGCATTAAGAGCAATTGATCCGTCGGTAACCTTACCTTATTGGGATTTCACAATAGAGGGACAACAAATTGAGGATGCCGGAGAAAGTCCGTCGCATTTTTTAGACGTGACGCCTTTTTTAAACGATAAATGGTTTGGTAGCACAGATGAAAACGGACATGTTCAAGACTCTAAATTCGCGTTTGCAAAAATGCCAAAAGTGTCAAATACATCTATTGTGTCGCCTAATTCTTATGGATATATAAGGTCTTATTGGAATAATAATAACGATGAATATGCGGTAAGACATCTATTTGATATTTGCGGTGTAGAAGCAAAAAATAAACGAATTCCCACTTGTCAAACACATTTTGATATTATAAATGTCACTACTTTGACCGATTTTCAAATATTATCGCCAAATGATGGACACGGAACCGTTCATGTTCAATTAGGAGGGATGGGCGGAGAATGCGTAGATACCTATAAAAATTTTACCGATACTTGGTCGTATTTATTGGACGCAGACATGACGCCAGATGAAATCATGAAGCACGGTTACAGCATGGATGAATGGGAATGGGGGACTCAAGGTCCTAGAAGAACAATGTTGGAAAATATGGTTATGGGTGAATATTTTCATGTTTATAAATCGCTATGGCGTTCGCACATGTGTTCTAGAGATGGAACGCCCAATTTGTTGGTTTGTCCAGAGAATTGTGATGAAACGCAAGAATGTAACTGTCAAGTAGAATCATTAGTCAATGGCACTACCGATTGGGAAAATGTGTATGATTGTATTTTATCGGGTCATAGTCAACAAGTTTTTAACAAAATATTTCCAGAAGAGTTTATCATTGATATGGTTTATATGTTGAGCACCATGTCATCTGTAGAAGGCGAAATGTTGGAATCTTCCTCACCAATAGATATATTATTTTGGGTTATACATCCAACATTAGAGAGATTGTTAGCGGCTAAAAGAGTAGAAGGTAATGTCAATTATGGAGGTGTGCCTGTGTATAAATGGCCTACACCCGATGGTTCAAAAGAAACATGGTATTCATTTTCATATTTTTCATTAGAAGAAAATGAGAATGCATATTGGCCAGAAGCTTATACATGTGTAGGTCATGATGCGACTGATTCGGTATTGCCTGCGTCGCTACCTTTGTTAGACGGTTTTTCTGAATTGGCAGACACCGATGGAGATGGTGTTATAACAAATTGGGAATATTACATAGCTATCAATCCAAATAATGGAGACGGTTTGGATTATGTCTTTGATAATTTTGAATGGAGTCATTGTTCCGCCTTTTAGAAAGATGGATTAAAGGGATGCAACTGTTAAATATTCTGCACTACATGTATCCTCGGACTGTACCGATTTCGGACATTCTATTTGTAGAACGGGTGAATAAGACCAACACGTGTATACACCGGTAAGAATATTTGTATTACTACATTGTAATGAAGCATATGATGAACCTCCAAAAGAATCTCTCAGCGTCGTTGTAGACAAAGAATTTTTAGTATTTAAATAACTATGTATTATATTAGGTGTCGTAAATGTTTCGGCTAATATAATGGCTTGTTGAAAATAATTGTATTGGGACAATCCTGAACATGTACCATGTTTACCCCATTCATGTTCCCAAAAGCTATCATAATCAGGATCCGTTTCATCATATTTAACGTCTGGATAATAGGTAATCATTGTATCCCAACCAATTTCCAACGGAACATCTGTATCAAAACTTTCCGTGGAACAATAAGATGGATAACCACTAGTATTATATTGCGGCCATAAACCATGAATCGTAAAATTTTCGGTCCAATATGGGTTGGGGTCTAGGCAACCAGGATAATTTGGATCCGTTGTATAACAAAAACCGGGAGTCCATGAATATGCCAATACATATATAATTGCGTCCGAATCCATAGCGTTGAGATTGACATTATTGTTAAATGTTTCAGATACAGATGAACATGAGCCGCCGTTATATGAGACAGAATAAGTCGCAATATATGGTTTCGTATGGGACGTGGATTCATATGTAAATTTCCACGATAATGATGCCGATGACGCACCATTCTTAATACAATTATAAATATTCCCTTCAAATTGAGCCCACGCACCTCTATTTATAGACGAATCTTGTGGAAAAATATTTACGGGTTGATTTCCCGGACCACCTAACCGATTTGCTAGAATATGTCCTGCGTCACAATCTTTTTCTCCGTCATCGTCTAACATTCTGGCATAATCTTGAGTGCAAGATGTTGTATCCGTTCCAGTATCTAAATTCGCCTTTGTAATAGTAATTGAAGCAGAAGTGATTACAGGAATACCATTATGGTCGGTATAATAATATTTGCCTACAGCTCCACCCCCCGTAGTTAAATAATTATAACCGCTATCTGGACACGGCACTGATGTACATATACACGAGCTAGATGTGCTATTTACTAGGAATTTTTTACTATTCATAGCTAATATCAAAAATGTAAATAATATTTGGCGATACATTTCTTTTACAATATGATTATACTTTTAAATAAAATTGATAAATTTAAATCATTTATTTGATACATTATTACTACATTAACAAAATAAAAATAAAATAGTTAAGTAACCTACAAAAATAAAAATGGGAATTAGACATTTAAACCGATTCTTCAAGGAGAATGCATCTTCCGCTATAAAATTTATATCCATGTCTGAATTATCTGGTAAAAAAATCGCGGTAGACATCAGTATATATATGTATAAATACGCATCTGAAGAAACTCTAATAGAAAATATATATCTTATGTTGGCAGTTTTTAGATATTACAATATAATACCAATATTTATATTTGATGGAAAACCGCCAACTGAAAAAAAAGAACTACTAAAAAAACGCCGCGAAGACAGGAAAGAAGCCGAGGAAGAATATATAAATTTGAAAAATATATTGAATAATAATTCAAACATGGATGACATAGAAAAACAGGAACTGATAAATAATATGGATATGTTGAAAAGAAAATTTGTTCACATTTGTAAAAATGATATAGAAAATGTGAAGAAACTAATACGGGCTTATGGAGCAACATATTATGACGCACCTGGAGAAGCAGATGAATTATGTGCTTTATTAACAACAAAAGGAAATGTATGGGCTTGTTTAAGTGAAGATATGGATATGTTTGTTTATGGATGTCCACGTGTTATACGATATCTTAGTTTGTTAAATCATACTGTAGTTTTATATGATATGAAATCTATTTTGGAAAGTTTGGGCATTACTCAAAAAGAATTAAGAGAAATTTGTATTTTATCAGGAACTGATTATAACAGTTTAAATGATGAAGGTAGAGTTCATCCGACATTATATACAACTTTAAAACATTTTAAAAAATATCATAAACAGAAAGCAAATGATAAAACTGGTGATAACTTTTATAGTTGGTTAATTGAAAACACTGATTATATAAAAGAATATGATTTGTTGATGAAAATTTACGATATGTTTGATTTAAATAAAAACCATTATAATATTAAATTATTTGAAAATATTAAAATAGTAAATGGACCTATTCAAAAAAAGGAAATTTATGATATATTAAAAATAGATGGATTTATATTCCCGTCTAGATAAATACGGGGGTGTCTATATTTTCAAAAGTTCCAGACGAAAATTGCGGAATTTGATCCAATTGCGCTGTTTTTAATAAATCGCGCATTTTTTTTACTAATTCTCTCCAACTACATGTTGGTTGCTGTTTTAATGCTTCTAGTAAAGACCATGTCATTGCGCCATTATTGTTATTATTGATAACTGCGTCAGCACTCGTTTGATTATCTGTGCAACCACTAATCATAAATACATCACCAAGTGTTTCAAGCTGTTTATTATTTTCAGTATAATTATCATAGTTTAAACTATCCATATATTGGTATTTTAAATCTAATATAGAACCACTAAAACAGCAATCAAACATGGCAAATAGCGTAACACTGGGTTTCAAATATGTTTGAATAAGCATCTTCAATTCATCGTCCAAAATAATATTTAAATCACATGGAATTATACATTGATCATAACCAGTTTTTTCTTCACTATTCTTGTCAGGAGTATACGTTCCATGACCACTATAGGTAAAAAATAGTAAATCTCCAGGTTTTGAACTAACCAATAAATTTTTAAATTCGGTTAAAATATTGTTTTTGGTTGCTTTTTTACTGGTTAAATCGGTCATTATAGTAATATTTGTGAACCCTTTTTGTGAGAGTCTCTCTTTAACACAATTTACATCATTAATACAACCGTAAAGTTCGTTTTCAGTGCCTGTATAATTAATACCAATTAGCAACGCTTTTTTATTTTTAGTAATAGATATTGTTTTTGGTATAAAATTTTGAATAGTTTGAATATTTTTGTTGAGCGTTCCTTTTAATAAATTTACATTTCTATTATACTCATTAATTTTGGCGTTGATATTTATTTGCTTGACTTTTATGGTTTGTGATGATTTTTGAATACTTATAATATTTGACATTAAATTAGCATATAACTTTGCGACATTTGCGTTATAAATATTCTGCAATTCTATAATTCGGTTTTGTTTATAAATGGCTAGTTCCTTACTCATTTTATAATAAATATATATAAAATAAGTATTCCAAATATTTTGAATATAAATTATGTAGTCTTTTTAGACCATATAATTTTTGTTTTTTATTTTGTTTTTTGTTTTTTTATTTTTGTTTTTATTTTTATTTTATTTTTTTATTTTGTTTTGTTTTAATTTATTTTTGTTTTAATTTATTTATTTTGCTCCACTTTTTCTAAAAGTGGATAAAGTGGATAAAGTGGATAAAGTGGATAAAGTGGATTTAAGCGGTTTCACTCTTGGCTGCCTTGGCAAAGTGAGGAGACATATACTTTTGTAAGTTGAAGTATGTAAGCTCGTCAGTCTTCTTTAATTTAAGAAGAGTTGCTAGCTTGGTGTCTGGGTTGATTTTGCGACCATTCTTCTCGTCTTGTAACTTGTGAGCACGAATATAGGTGTTGATCTCACGGGTTACTTCTGTGCGAGCCATTTCAGAACCCTTTTCCTTTCCTAAGAAAGATGCTAATTCATCAGAGATTAAAGTTGGTTTAACAAAACCTGATGGAGCACGGTTTCCGGCCTTTCTCTTTCTCTTTGATGATTGCTTTTGGGCAGCCTTAACTTCGCGTGTCCATTTCTTTTCAAGAGTCTTGTATTCAGATTTTAATGATGAAATAAGTCCACTAAGTTGTTGTAATTTGGCAAGGAACTCAACAGATTGTTCGGCAAGAGGAGCCTCGGCATCACCTTCAGTGGCAGCTGGTGCGGCCTCTACAACTGGTGCGGTCTCAACAACAGGAGCAGTTTCAACTTTTGGGGCTTTGGTCTTCTTGACTTTCTTTTCAACAACAGGGGCAGTTTCAACAGGAGCGGCGACTTGTTCAGTCTCGGTTTTAGATGTGACTTTCTTAGGCATCTTATTATACTATATACTAACAACTACTTTTTAAGTGATTTAAGGCTAATAATATATATTGTTACGATAATATGGTAATATTAGTTTCGTATTACCATATTATAGACCTACGTATATTTTTAATAATACGCAAAACTTTGAAAAAGCCAAGGAAGTGATGTAGAGGCAGCTTCATTTACTAAAGTTAAAGCTCCTAGAACATAATATGCTCCTAAAGCTTTACTATCTTTGTCTATTCCACTATTGACTAATTTTTCTAAAACTTCAATTATAACTTTTTTAACATTCCACAAATTTTCTTCTGTGTGGACATAAGCGATACTTAAATTCCTAAATAAATCTCCATTTGGCGGGCAAATATTGCGTTTTATTTCATTGGATAATTGAGCTCTATAATTCCATGTATCGGATAATTCACGAATAAATTTTATCAATTGTATTCTATTCAACGAGAGAAACCATTGAGGGTCTGAATAATTTCCTAAAGCATCTATGTTTTGAAATAAACCCAAAGCTCTCAATTCAATAGCCTTTTCATTTGATACATTTTGCGTATCATCTTCAAAATGTAAATTAACATGTATTTTTAATATTCTGCTAAATCTAATAATAGATTTAATTGTTTTAACTACATATTCAGGTATAATATTTCTGTTATATGGATTTTTAATACAATCAATATCTTTTGATTTTAAAAATAAATTATGGAGAGAAATAATATCAAAACCATATATAAAGCCATCCACGTCCTTGTAGCTCAAAAACTGATGGAAATTTATTTCATCAATAGGCTCCATTGTTATAAAATCTTCTGTATTAGTGCATAAAGCTCGCTTCATTGCGGCTGGACCATGAAATTCTTTATATTTCTTTACAATCATTCTACGAAAAACACTCTGGATTTTGATTATATAAGATGAAAAATATAAATATGAATAAACTCGCGTAACTAATTCGTTTTTATTTCCACTAATTTTTAATTTATAATTCTTGGCAATTATTTTTAATTGCGACAAATTATAATTATATTTGGGTATATCATCATAGTTTTTTATTGTAGGGATAACTATATTATCTCCATTTATTTTTACCGGTTTTTTTATGATAGGCATATTATTCTCACAACGCAATGTAATACTATTCATATATTCATCTATCAATGTTTCATTACTTTTATTTTTCTTTAAAGTAGGTTTCATATATTATTTATATATAATTTTCTTTTTGAGCTGTTTTATATATTTATATATTTTATTTTTGTTACCATAATTGATAAGAATATTACGGCGCCACACCATAGTGGCATTTATATTTAAAAAAAAAATTGATTTAAAGATATACCGATTATATAAATCATACACACAGAAATGGCAACCGCAATCATTGACGGAACTAATATTGATACCAGTTTATGCTCCTACTCTGCTCCTAAGGCTAATCCTAGCGGAGGAAAGGTGGTAAATTTATATAATAAAAATTTCAAGGAATCTCTTACTATATCAACCCCATTAATGCTAACTTGGGGAGCTCAAGAAGGAATGGACCAAGCTAAGAATCCTACCGGTAAATTTACAATGTCTTTACAATTTCCTAGCAAAGATTATTCAAATGCTGACGCAGAGGCTTTCTTGACATCTATTCGCGCATTAGAATCCAAAATCAAGGCCGACGCATTAACTTATTCTAAGGAATGGTTTGGTAAAACTATTACCAGTTCAGATGTTATGGACGAGAAATTTAATGTTATGTTAAGACATCCTAAGAAAGAGAAGGGCAGTGTTGAACCTGATTTATCTAAGCCTCCTACTCTTAGTGTAAAAGTGCCTTGCTGGAAGGGTGTATGGCAATCAGAAATTTATGATGAGGAAGGTACTCCTTTGTTCCTGAAGGGAAAAAGTCCTAGTCATATAAGTCCTCTTGATTTCTTAAAGCCTAAGACACATGTGATTTGTTTAATTCAATGTGGTGGTTTATGGTTTGTAAATGGAAAGGTCTCAATTACCTGGAATTTAAAACAAGCAATCGTTCAAAAACCAAGAACATCCTCCATTGTTGAAGGCACTTGTTTCTTAAAGCCTAAGGCATCTGATGTTGCCAAGTTAAGAGCCCTTCCACCACCAGAGGATGATATTGATCCTGATGGAGCAGTGAGTAGCACGATTGTTGAAGATTCAGACGAAGAAGAGGAGGAATACGAATTACCTCCGCCAAAACCAGTTGAAAAGGTTGTTGAAAAGGTTGTAGCTCCTGCCGCTGAAGAGCCTAAGAAAAAGAAGGTTGTCTCTAAGAAGAAGACTTCCGAATAAAAACAACAAACTATAAATCTAGACAAAAATAAAAATAAAACTAATAAAAACAAAACGAATAAAAAATAAAACGAATAAAAACAAAACGAATAAAAAACAAAACGAATAAAAAGAAAAATTATATATTTGGTTAGCCAAGTATATAATTTTTTACATGTAACTCAATCTAATTTGAAATACTTAAACGCGTTGCTCTAAAATATTATTTTACACTACAATAGTTAATTTCACTATTACATCCATTTTTTCTGATACATCATAAATGTCTTTTTTAACCTTTGACAATCCTATATTATATAACCTATAGTATTGTTCTCTCTTTATAAAAAAATTAGAAAGTGGTATTGAAAACATTTTTTCTCCAATATTAAAATCTATGTTACCATTATTCATTAACTCTTCACCAAGCTCGCAAAAATTCTTCGTAATTTCAATATGTATATTATTGTCTTCATCAATTTTTATACCATTCGGTAATTCCGGTTCACAGATTACTATAATTTCACAACCAGAACCATCAAAATAGGACTCATTATGCCATAATGGAACTAAAAATAACTCATCGTTGACATATAATTTATACATGTTATTATTCAAAAGGTCGGTTATACTAGGATTTAATCTATATAATTCAACATTGTCATATTTTTTGACCACCACATCTCTAATCATTTCTACAATTTCTTCGCTCAAATGAAGTGTGGAACGGTTATTAGAGAGAAAAACGTATATATTCAAAGCAGTGTCCTTATCTAAGTCGTCAAATAATTTCACTGATATTTTTTTACCTGCGTTTATTATATCACTTACGATTTTAGATAACACATCTGTATACGTTCCTTCAAAAACCGACTTCATAAAACTTGTTAGTATGTTAACATAGAGAGAAGAATCGCCATCTGCACCATCTTCTCCATCCACATTATCAAAATCAGACGGGTTCAATTTATTTAAATCGCTTTTCAAATAGTGATATGCCTCATGGATTTGTTTAAATTTTTCGTTTGATTCTGGTGTATTACCGTTTTTATCCGGGTGATTTTTAAGAATTAATTTTCTATACTGTTTTTTTAAATATTCCAAAGATATATCTTTATAATGAATACATGATAAATCAATTTCTAATATTTCAAATGCGTGTTTATAATCCATTATAATAAAGGCATTATAAACTTTAAGTAATAAAATATTTTATATATCTAATATATAAATGGCTATTCATACTAGTGCAATTGTGTATACTCGCGGAGTTCCTAAAAATTATAACAATTTCTTTTTTGTCGCACAGGCAAATAATACTATACCAGCTCCAATGGGTTCGTATTTAAGAAATTATCAATATTATAATAGAAACATCACCAACCCTAGTCATTTTAGATGGCCTTGGAGACCTTAAAATTTGTGAATTATTTTGGCTAAATTTAAAACATATTGTTCAACGTGATATATTGGTCTGTAATTATTATTATAATATTGTAAGAAGCAATACGTTTTGATAAGCACATCTGAAAAATGTTCTTGTCTAATTTTGTTTTCTTTTACAAGTGAAGAGAGAATATACCAAATACAATCACTTATATCTAGATTATAAATAAATATGTCATACAAGATATCTCTTAACTTCAAAAATTGAACATCATTTATGTTTATTATACTGCTAATAATTTTATTACAAATAATTTTATATTGAAGCATGAGTTCTTCATTATAAAAATGAAGCCCCTTAATATTTGTTATATTTTCTGGTGTAAATTTTGACGGTAATTTTCCTTTGAGACATTTGGCATATGCGGTCTTGGTAGGTCTAGCTATATTTATGATTTCGCAACAATTCAGTATGTTATCTGGTATAAAACTAATTTCCTCTGTCATTATTATAAACTTTAAATTTACCGATGTATTGTTATTTTGTTGCATATAACTGTAAAAATTTTCCAGTAATTCACTATGTATATCATGGAAATATTTACAAACAATTATTCCGGATTTTTCTGTTTTAGCAGATATAATATCTATAATTTGCTGATATATTTCGTGCCAGAGTAATTTTGAGTTACAACCTAAGAGAGACATATCTACTTCGTAATGTATATCACTTATTTTGAAGAAATATTGCTGTTTATTATATGTCAGACTTATTTTCTTTTCGTATTTTAACTCTGTAGGACTATATTTTTTAATTGATTTTAACATTTGTGTGTATTTACCTGTTCCACTTGGACCAAAGAAAATAATATTTTTTAAATGCGCTATTTGTTTTGGAAATCTATCATATAATTTGTCTAACTTTGGATGCAAATTTGTTCTGGTATTTTCAGTAATATATTCTTCAAAATGAGTTTCATAAAATTTCATTATTAGTATTATTATTGAATATTTATTTATATTATAAACTAATTATATATTCTAACCATTGTAAAAATTTGAAGGTTGTAATGAAAAAGGCGTAAAAGGTTTAAAAACATTATAATATGTAATTATAGATTTATTATAATGAATATAGTTAAAAGAATTGATCAATATGATGATAACAATATATTTTTTTGCGAACCCATTAAAAATAATGTTATGAACGAAGGAAACTTTATTAGAATATTATATTCTACTCCCAACGTGGTGTTTAATGGTATATATTTATTGATGACATTAAATGATATTACATGTGAAAAATATTATACTAAATATAGATGTAACTTTAATGTTACAACCCATAAAGATATTATTGACAATATAAAAATCATAGAAGAGGATTTACTTAAAAAATATGATCTTTCAGAAAAAATACCACAGCTTAAAATACATGAACAACTAAGAAATGGTAATTTGAAAATATTTACAGATGTCGGTAATAAAAATGTTTGCTCATTTATTCTTAAAATATCAGGTATTTGGGAAACACAATATAATTACGGGTTAACCTACAAATTTATTAAGGTGGAATAAAGATAGGGGTCTAATGGTGGATAAGAATATTTTGTGCGGATGTAAAATGTCTATAATGAATTTACAAGGGAATAATTATTTTGGAAACCATCTGTAGTATAATAATGTAATATGGTGAATAATATTATGGATGTTATTCCCGATAATACACCTAATAAATATATTATACTTGATGTTACACTTGATATCCTGCCAGTATTTTCAAAACTATCAGTTGTTATGTTTGTATAAATTAAATATAATTGCATAGACAATAATATTACAAAAACATTACTAAATGAATAATATCCACTAGAAACATGTTTACTTAATATGTTATCTTTGTATGTTATCAATAAATATAATATAAATGCTATAATAAATAACATAAGGATAAATGGTCCAGTGGTCATTAAAATTGTAGAGAATACTTGTAACATAGACTTGTTTTGCGATACTTCTGTTATTTTATTAAATATCACAATCAATATCATCATAATAGCTAAAATTAAAACTGAATAACTAGAAATATATGCGCCGAAAGAGGTGTTTCCTTGTGTAAAAAAACCAATTATAAAAGCGATTATTCCTGTGTAAATTAAACCTTTATAAATACTTGCATACCAATTTTCCATTTATAATAATATATGAAAATAAATTATTATAAATATTCATTTGGATAAAATATAGAATAATAAAATATAGAACAATAAAATAACAGAATAATAAAATAATAGAATATACAAATTTATATATCTTTTTGTATGATTTTTTTTAAATCATCTATCTCTTTTTGCATCGCATTTATTTTTGAAACTAACATAGGTATTAATTCTATATAATTTACCGTTTTATGACCGGATTCACCAAGTTTAACCAATTCAGGATAAACACCTTCAATTTCTTGCGCTATAAAACCATAATGTATTTTCTTTTTAACGTCAGATTTAAATGTGTATTTTACAGGGTTTAAATTTAATAAATTATTTACCTTTGATTCACTAATAGTTTCTATGTTTTCTTTAAGAGATACATCAGATGTATTAAATATTGAGCCATTTACATATAAATCACTGTTTATATATACGGGTATTGTTTTATTGCCAGGCGTTTGAACCTTTAACCCTGCCGATGTTGTTTTATAAATCCAAAAAGCTAAACCATTCGCTTCAACAACAAATTGTTTAATGTTTTGACTATTATCCGGTTGTTTACCACCATAATTTGCAACAGATCCTATTAATGACATTTATATTAATATAATAGTATTATTTTTATTATTTTATTATTTTAATTACAATATAAAAAATTATCATATAATATAATAAATGTCTAACTTGTTCAATGCGAACCATTTTTTAATTGATCAAACTTCTTCCAGAAATTTTAATACAAATACATCTCATCCATTAATACAAAGTTCCCAAGAATATATTTACTATAAAAAATATGTGTCAATACACTCTGAAGATAGAGACATGCTTAAATATACAAATCCAGGAGAGTTTGAAATTGACATGCCTGAAGACATAACGAATATAACCTCTTTAAGATTATATAGTTGGACATTTCCTTCTAATTATAGCACATTTACAGCTACGAATTCAAATATATCCATGACATTTCAAATTAATAATCCATATAATCCTAATATAAATAATGTTACTAATTTGTTAGTTCAAAAAACATTTGAGTTTTTATTTTTATATCAAAATAATGATTTTTCGCTAATTATTGAAGATGGGTTTTATAATCCTTATCAAATGGTTACTGAATTAACGAATAAATTTAATCAATCAGTTACAGATAAACTTAGAAACTATTTTGATGAAAAAGCAATTGACCCATCTTTAACACCCGATGAACAAGCATTATATGTAGAAGCAAAATCTTTACTTTTAACCGCTGGAGGTTATACAAATTTTATTATTGTATATAACAATGTGAGTCAAAAGATTTGGTTTGGTAATATTTGCGATGGATTTATCTTAACCAACGAGAAACAGGCTCTAAAAAATACATTAGTAGATAATTTATATTGTGGCGCAAGAGCTCAATTGCCCGATTTTAGTAATTGGGGTCTTCCTGGAAATTTAGGTTTAAAAAGATGTAATCAAGAATCTATTAGTGGTACTACAATAACAAATATAGCCCAAACAACACAATATGGTAATACAATAGTCCCTAGATTCTTTTATGGAGATGTTTCATATGGAGACAATGGTTATTGGCTTTTACCAAATGCTGAATTATCTGGTTCTGAAGTTCATTGGTTAGAAGCTACTTATAAAATAAATTTAATGGGTCCTGGTTATATGTATATGGAACTTGACGGACAAAACTGTATTGACGAGACAGCGCCTTATAATGTTAGTCAATTTACATTGCGAACAAATGAAACAAATGGGGTTGTAAATGCTTCCTTTGCCAAAATAGCAATACCAACTACACCTTTATCTCAATGGTTTGATCGCGAATCCTCGCCTTATAAATTTTATTATCCACCCGCCGAGAAAATGCGACGACTTAAAATTAAAATGAGATATCATAATGGTGAAGTAGTAAATTTTGGAGTATTTAATTATAGTTTTGTATTAGAATTTACATTACAACTGCCACAAATATTACGAAATTCGTCTAGTGTAGCATATCCAACTGGTATAAGTAACACAGCAGTAGCAAAAAAGACTAATCTCCATTAAAAGCAAATTAGCCATAGCCATAGCCATAGCCATAGCCATAGCCATAGCCATAGCCAGAACTAACCAATAAGTGATTTCCATATCAACGGCACTATTCATTTGTTATAATTGTAATACTTTACACAACTCTTCACAAGCATCTCTTTCACATACACGATTATTATTTATCATATTTATGAATAATAGATAAATAATAACTAATAGATAAATAATAACTAATAGATAAATAATAACTAATAGATAAATAATAACAATTTGTGAATTATATTTTACACGTTGTATTTCTCAGATATCCATGACTTTAAAATAACAATGTCGCATATTTTATAGTCTTCGCCCGTTTCTAACATAAACCCTTTAATGTCATAAAACTGTGGTTTTTTCATTTTCGGCATTTTGTAAAATAAATAATCTCCCTTGGGGCCTCTACGAATAGACATGTTTGCGTTTATCTCTCTAATCAAATTACTTCCTTGCTCCAAATATTTTTTAACTTCATCAAATGTTATATTTTCCATAGGTCTGTTACCGAATTCCTTTAATGTTTTACTATTTTCACCCCATGATATGTAGAGGCCAAATTTCCCTTTTTTCAAAATAACGTCGTTGCCATTGTATTGTCCCAGAATATAGTGACTTTTTGCCATTTTATTAGTATCAACAATGTCTTCCATTTTAACTTTGCCATTTTCCAGCAGTTTTACATCTATATCTTTACGAACTGGCTTAAAAGTTATTTCTTCTTTGCCATCGTCTGTTTTTTCTGCGCATTTAATAATCGGCCCATATTTTCCTATTAAATATGTATTATTCTCATCAATTTTATACTCTATCTTCGTTTCATCCTTTATTTTTTCAATCAATGTATCCAATTCGCAGTTACAATCCTTACATAATTCATGCCATATTAATTCACCTTTTGCTATTTTATCTAAAGCGGATTCCATTTGGCTTGTATAATCATAATTAAACAATTCGTTGAAATGTTTTTCTAGAAATTCCATTACAATTATTCCCAAAGGTTGTATGACTAGCTTATTTTTCTCGTTGCCAAATTCTCTCTTTATTTCTATTTCACAAATTTCGTCGTTTTCCAACTCGTAATCTTTACAAATCAATTCCTTGCCCTTTATATCTTCCTTTTTTACATATCCACGTTCTTGAATTTTATCCACGAGAGAAGAAAATGTGGATGGTCTACCTATACCTCTTTCTTCTAATAGTTGAACCAATCTGGCTTCGGTATAATGTTGTTTCGTACCCTTTATTGTAACCTTGGCATATATTTTTTTATATGGAATGGCAACATTCGGTTTTATCTGTTGTAAATAATTATATTCATTTGTATCAGTGGAATATTTTTTCTCAACGATTTTCCAACCTGGAAAGGAAATCAATTCGCACGTATGAGTAAATTTCGTATCTTGAAATGCCGAAATACTCGCCGTAACAGAATAATAGATTGCCGAAGTCATACAGCTTTCTAATGTGTTGGTCCATATTAATTTATACATTCGCCGCTCTTTTGAACCAAACTTTGCGTCCAATGTTTCAGGCAATTCACAGAGAGAAATATGTGTAGGTCTTATTGCTTCATGTGCCTCCTGTCTAAGAATGTCTTTTTCCGGAGTAGATTTCTTTTTGGGAGTTTTGGATTTTTTTGTTGCGACAGTTTCCTCCTTTTTTGATCCCGTAACCATATTTGCTAACTCTTCGCTTATATATTTCTCCCCATCAGTGTAATTGCGGGTAATGTACCCCCTTACCGTTTCAATAAATTCGCCACTATATGTCTTTGAATCGGTTCTCATATATGTAATAAATCCGCCTTCATATAGTAGTTGACAAATACGCATTGTTTCTTTTGGAGAATAATGTAATTCATTGCTCGCCACTTGTTGTAATCGGGAGGTAGTAAAAGGTTCGGGTGGTTTCTTGTATGTTTTCACTGGTTGCGAACAATTATAAATATGTGGAAATTCCGAACTGCCGTCTAAAAAATCTATAATTTCATCGTCTGTTTCATATTTACCTTGCGGAGTATGTTCAAAGCATATATTTAGATTTGTGAAAAAACCTGTTATATTGTACACTTTTCTCTCTTCGCTTTTCTTAATCTCTTGTTCATTATCATAAATCAATCGGAGGGCAGGAGTTTGACATCTGCCTGCGCTTAGAGCACTATCTTTTCCTTTTGCTTGAGCTACGCATTTCCACAATGTAGGCGATATTTTAAATCCGACAAGTATGTCCAATATTTGACGCGCTTGTTGTGCATGAACCAAGTCCATATCAATTGTTCTAGGGTTTTTAATGGCGTTCTGAATAGCTGTTTCAGTGATTTCATTAAATGTAATACGCTTTGTTTTATTTATATCTAATTTAAAAATTTGCGCGATACAATAACTAATTTTTTCGCCTTCACGATCATCGTCGGTTGCAAGTATAACTTCTCCTGCGGCCTTGATTTCTTTTCTAATAAATTCTATTTGCTTTTTCTTTATAGCGTTGTCAATAATTGTATATGTTGGCGCAAAATTATTTACAATATCTATATTCTTGAGAGAAGGTAGTTCGCGTAAATGACCATAAGAAGCAACACATTTATAACCAGGACCTAAATATTCTTCTATTTTTTTACATTTGGCCGGAGATTCTACTATTACGAGAGTAGTAGTGGTGGAATATTTTTTTGTCATAAATATATATTACATAGATAGATACATTTATGTATTTTGTGTAAATAATATAGAATCTTATTTGTATTTTATTGTATCTGGTTACTCTATGCTCTTCATTTCATATATTTTGTATTTTTTTATGCTTTATTGCTCAACAACGTTTTCTATAAATTATTTAACTAAAAAACAAATGTCACAGATAAAAACAATATTACGTCACCCTAATAAATCAGATTATATGGTTGATAAAATTTCTCAGATATTGTATCAACATTACAAATATAAGGCATTTGATATGGCTTACGATTTTAAACAATTCCATTATAAACAGTGTAAAAATATAGACTTTGCTGAATTAAAATTATATGCTTCCAGAGGTTTGTTGATGGCGATAAAAAATTATAATCCAGAATACCCTTTTATAAATCATATGAAAATATACGTCAAAGGACAACTACACGTCGGTCTAACCGATTTATACCCATTAACTATTTTACCAAAAACAGTAAGAATATCTAAGAAATGGAAGAAAGAAAATAGAAAAACATATATAAAATTGTTAAACACAAATTTTGTAGGAAATAATCAGTATTTGTATGAAAAAAATATGGATTGTTACAAATTACAAAGCCGCGAATATTCAATATTTATAAAAGTTTGGGATATTATAAACAATATAGATATTGAATATCAAAGAATTATGAAATATAAATACAATTTTTTTATGGAAACAATACGTTCAAATAGCGAAGTGGCAGAACTAATGTGCTGTAGTCATGAATGCGTGCGAAAGAAAATTCTATATGTTAAAGACGAAATTCGGCGTAAATTGTATCCATATACCATTGAATTACATCAATGAATATTTTATTTACCCATTTTCTTGAATTGATTCCATGATATATTGACTTCTGCCTTCTTAGGCTCTTCCTTTTTCTCGGCGATTTCGTCTAATTTTTCAGCCTTTTTAAGAGCACTGTCTACATACAATTCTTTTAATATACTGCCTACTAAAAATGAACCCTCATGTTGGTCCAATTCACCGTCTTCAATACGCCTTAATACATCTAGAAATTTATTTAATATACCAATATCTATCTC
>JACCEB011316307.1_pt1 | contig 31928 bp, 34 predicted proteins | sample 7454761 | NCBI WGS metagenome assembly JACCEB01 (sample SAMN15323454, study PRJNA562643) | freshwater metagenome | isolation source: river surface water | place: USA:Blue River Watershed | collected 2017-08-18
CATCTAACAGCTCCTGTATCTACCCAATTTTCATCCGTATTACATGCTCCTTGCGTCGGTTGAGTACCTACATTAATTTTATTTCCTGACACTTCAATAAAGTAATTATTATAAGTACTAGAACAATAATTTATATCTTGATATACTGGACCTGTTGTGCAAGGATAACCTGCTCCAGAATAACATGCATTATATCCCTTAGCATCGTATTGTGGTGTTGTAGTTACACCACATGTACCAACAAGGCATGTGCCAACTAGTTGAGGCGTAGTAGTATATGAATTCGGAGGGCATACGTATCTTTGAACACTATAATAACTTTTACCTTGTGTGCCACTACAGAAGTAATATGTTTCTGTGCCCTTGCACTCTTCACCACATTCGCAAGTTGTATTACCATCGGTTGCGTTAACAACTCTTGTTGTGTTATATCCAGGAGCACAAGGATTTAATTGTCTTTGAGTTTGCTTTTTAATACAACTGCTGCAAAAAACTGCTCCTTCATTAACCCAGTTTTGAGATGTATTTGCTCCACAAGCTTCAACACATGATGTAGATGTTGAGCTAACAACACTATTAGGGAAGCATGTATATCTAACAACTGTTATTTGTGTCCCTGGGTTATTAGGGTCGCAAGTAGAAGTAGAATATGTTCCAGCGCAAGTCTCTCCACAATCGCAACTATTTGTTGTTAATGCTACCTCACGTGTACCACCTGGGTTAGGAGCACAAGGATTAGATTGTGTCTCTTCATTAAACTTATTACAAAATCCTGGTTTGCAATAAGTAGATGTAACTTTCCAGTCTTGAGCCACACTTGTACATGTTCCACCACAAGTCAACTGAGTTACAGTACCTGTAGCTTGACCATTACAAGCATAATAGAATGTTCTTGTTACATTCTGTCCATAAGTCCCAGTACAAACATCTGTGTAAGTTGTTGCAGTACATTTAGTGGAACAAGGGGATACTTCTACTTGTCTAGTATTTCCACAAGCATTTGCTTGCGGCTGATATGTTTTACTATTATCGCAATAGGTCGCTCCTGCATTAGACCAGAAATTATAGTTATACATTTTAAATGTATAATTTACTCCATTGGCAAGTGTTACATTGGTGCTAGATGCATATGCTGTGTCATTCAATACAACACCACAAACATTATTAACACCATCATAAACTAATTTTATAACAGAGCCAACAGGGTAAGATCTTGTACCTGAGTCAAAATCAGGATATGGCACATCATTCACATATAATGTATATGCACTTGGTGGCACATCATTAAATGGTGTTAATGTAACATTTGATGTAAGGCAGTTATCTGCAACAGAAGAAGTGATTTGAGTTCCCCTATCAGTTATTGGTGCTGCACTTTCAATCTTAACACGAGTTGTACTACCATTTAATCTATAGTATCCAGTAGTAAGTGACATGTTATATGTCCAATATCTTGTAGCTGTACCTGTGTTAGCACATGTATTAGTTGCAAGATTGTACACTAAGAACTGCTGATGAGGAGCTTCTGTTGATGTACAACTAATTGTTACACCATTTGACACATCTTCATACCCAGTACCTCTACTGTCTTGTATAGCAACGAAGTATGGTCCGTTAGCTAAGTTCTGCCAAGTATATGATGAAGCACCTTCTAATGCAACTCTTGCACTAGGGTTTCTAACATTTGAAATAGCATTTGATTCTGATGAACCATAAGCAGCATAAACATATATTCCAGTCCCACCACTAAAACTTCCAGCAGTTAATCGGCCTGTTCCGGAAAGCCCACTAGGAGCACATCCAGCTGTAGCCGTAACTGACAGAGGAGCAAGGGTTGGAGGTGCTGTTGTCGGTTGAGGACAGTTAAATACTACTTGTCCTACATATATTTGATAGTTAGGGTTTACTGTATTGCCTACGTCATACGCAAAAACATCGTATGTATTTAAACCATTTAGCCCACCGAATACACTTAAACTTTGCTTTGGAATAATAGCACCTGTTGTTACATTCTGTAAACTATATTCATAAGTACCACTACCTCCAGATGCAGAAACAGTAATTGTCCCTGTGCCATTTTGTGCACACGACGAGAATTTAGTAGCAGTGAAATCAGCAGCACATGCAATTGTAACAGGATTTGATCCGTAAGTATAAATAACATTATCACCTACACTTTTAGCTTTAATATTATATGTACCGTTAGCTAAATTAGTAAAAGAAAATGTAGCATTTGTTGTTGAACTAGTAAACGTAGTCCCATTATCAATGCTATATTGATATACTCCAGTACCACCAGATACATTGATTGTAATCTTACCGCTACCAGCATAATACAAATCACATACAGAAGTAACAGAGGTAAATGTAATTGGAGGTGGAGGTACAGCGGCACATGTTATATTTTTAATACCAGTCCCTTGTTTGCCGTTTGCATCCTTAGCCCACAAGTAATAATTTATACCTCCAGTTGGGGCTGACTTATTAGTAAATAGACTTGAATTCTGATAAACAGGAACATCCGAAATACTGGTTGTCATAGCGTACTCATATGGAGAACCTACGCCACCTGTTGCGGCTAATGTAACATTTGCTGTATTATCATTACTACAAGTAAATGTTGCTGTAACAACAATAGGTGGATTTAATGTCGTTGGTGTTGGTTGAACACAAGCGAAATCAACCTGTCCAGTGTATACAGGACTATTTGCTAAATCTGGAATAGGATTACCTGAATCATAAGCATATGTATCAAATGAATGGGTTCCATCTAAATTTGTAAACGCTAAGAAACTTTGCTTAGGAAATACTTGTCCTGTTGTTCTATCTGTAATGCTGTATTGGTACGTACCACTACCTCCAGATGCACTAAATAAAATTGCACCATATCCATTCTGGTCACAATTACTTGTTTGAGATGCAACAAATTTAGGAGCACAGTTTAAGTTAACTGGATTTGAAGGATAAGCAAAAACCCTATTGTCTGTAACACTTTTTACTTTAATCTTATATCCTCCAACCTTGTTTGGTTGGTTATTAAAAGTTGCACTAAGATTTGATGTTGATGCGGTATATGTTACACCATCGTCAATACTGTATTGATACAACCCACTTCCTCCTGTTATATTAATAACAATCTGCCCGCTTCCATCATAATATAATACACAAGCTGTCGTTACGCTAGTAAACACAACAGGTGGGAATAAAGTTGTTGTAGGTGGAGCAGTCGTAGGTGGAGCAGTTGTAGGTGGAGGCGGTACTATTGAAAAATCTTTATAATTGTGACAGTCTCCATTTGCATTTTGCAATATAATTTTAGTCGCAGAACTAGGTACTGTAACTCTTACACCACTGCCCTCTACTAATAAAGTAACCGGAATGTTTTCTGCTTCTGTAGTAGTACCGTATAAAAATGCAAAATTTGCTGCACTAACTGCATCATAATATATAGCATACGGTCCAAGTGACTGAGTGTTGGTTATTTTTACGTAAAGCGACTTGCTCATTTGTTTTTATTTTATGCTGTAACAGTGCCTGTAAATGCACAAGTTTCATTTTGTTTAATTATTACTTGCATTGATGGACCACATCCATTTGTTATTATTAATGTAGTCTGTCTAGCTGATGATAAGTTTTCTAAAACAGTAATGTTAATAGTCTGACTTCCATTTCCAGAAGAGTCACTAACCGTTATCCAATTGACAGTCGGTGTTGCAATTGTCCAAGATGTATTTGAATCAATATTAAATCCAAATCCATTAGTAACACCGTTACCAGAAACTACAACAGTAGTATTAGATAAGCTAAAGTTACAAACTTTAACAGAATTATTATTGTTTGAAACAATATATTGTTCAAAATATGGATCAAACATCCCGAGTTTTTGAGTGTTCGTGTTAAGGTTAGCCTTAAACCAGTTCTTCATTCCTCGAGAAGAAATCTCAAACAATCCATCACCCTGTAATGCCAATACAGCACCACGTCTTGCATCTGTAAAGAATAAGTTATTACCCCATCTAGCAAAGCTTTCTGGATTATTACTAATGCCATATTCGCCCACATAAGATATCTGAGTACCTAATACTTCAGGAATTGATGCAACAACACCACCACCGGTAGAGTCACTCAATAAGTTCTTGCCATATAATACCTTCGAAACTTTGTTCTCCTGGAATACGACTAAGTCTGTATCTCTTGAGTATAACTTTTGAATAGAACCAAAGAATCTATCCAAGTACTTAAAGTTTCCAAGAGACAAGTTAAACTCATTGAGTCTATTTACAGCTGTAGTCTGTTGGTATACACCACTATAAGTTAACGCTTGCACTAATGTCTGCTGATCGTACCCTTCGATGGTTGAGTTAGCACGTGGGCTAAATTCCATCTTAGGTGAGTTGAAGTCATCTCTAATTTGAATACTCTCTACTCCGTTACCAAAGCAAAAAGCATTAAAGTCAGAATTAATATCAAACGTATTTAAGTCAATTATGGCTGGCGTATTACTTGCAGTAATTTGATTTTGAACATTTCCAACATGATTGCCATTGACAATAGGATACGTTTTTGAAAGCTCATAGTATATATCTTGGTTTGATTCGCTAGGTACAGTTTCAAATATAGTTAATTCAGACTGTTGTGTAACAGTCATTCTTGTCCAAGCAGGCTCAGTAAATTGAAAATACATTGCTAATGTAAAATTCAATGTAGTAGGTGTAATACTTGTTCCTTGACTTGCGACTAAATCTCTCGGGCCAATTGGTAGAGGATTTACTCTTCTAAACTGAACGTCTTTACTGCCTTGTTCTAAAAGGTCTGGGTTAATTTTAGCATATACCCCATCCTCAATAAACCATTCTTCAATATTAGCATATTTACCTGTTGATACAAATGATTGTATTATAGCATCGTCTATTAGTCTAGGAGCATATGCGGTATAGAATGTTATTACAGCTCCCGCCTCAATAGGTCTATCATTGGGTTGACCTAATGTATTAGTTAATTGCCAAGGTTGGACTGTTGGCATAGTGTAAAATGCAGCAGCTCTATCACCACCAAAAATACTGAATCCAGTATCTAATGGAGAACGACCCATAATAGTCCAAAAATCACCAATCTTATGTCCTGTTGAAGCAGCAAATTTGATAGTGCAAGAGATAGGGTATGTTGTTCCAGCGTTTAAATATGAATATGATAAAGTTTGATTTGTGCCTCCAGTAATATTAACAGTATCTACATATCTTTTACCTTCTCCATTAACCCATATATACCAATCGAACGTATCTACTAACCCTGTACTAGATATCTCAATATAAAATCTAGCATCAAATCTAGTACTAGTAAATATATTACCATTACTAGTAATCATGTCATTTAATCCTGAGCCGTGAAATATAGCTTTTTCGGCAACATTAAATGAATTGGTGATTGGCATACCCCCATTAAATGGATCGTCTGTATAATTATTATAATTAAATAATGTAGGTAGTGCTGAATCGCTAATTTTAGTTTTAAAATATATACCCGGAGGTTGATTTTGGTCATTACCTAAAAAGTTAAGACTCTTAGCCTCTAAATCCAATACCTTATATCTAGTATCAGGATCCGAATTTGATGGAGACTTAGAATAAAAGTATGACCCTGAACTAATTTTATCTTGATCTGATTGGTTAATTAAAAACCACTTAAACTGGCCATCAATAAAATAAGTAATAGGATAGATATTATAATAGTCTTGCTTATTTTGCTTAAGTGTCAATCGATAGCTAGTCGCAAAACAAGGAGGATTATAAGAACCCGAGATTGTAACACGAATGTTATTTGCTTTTGTTGAGTTCGCCCCAGGGATAGTAATTGTATTTGTATTAGCTGTAGGCGTAATTACCGTAGTTGATCTACCATAGTCATCTAAGTATATTAGACCAATCTCATAATCTCTATTACTTTTAAATGTAGGCTTAGGTACACCTAATTCGATGTCACTAGTTGTTAATGATAAAGAAAATGCCGGATCTAATCCTGTACCCAAACAAGTATTTAAACTAAAGAACTGAGTATAGTTTCCATAAACTAATCTACTCCCAATTAATTCTTGAGATTTCGCTCTTAATGGTACGTTATCAAATAATCTATTTATCTGGTCTTGAGGCAATACGGTATATACCTTATCATTCTTAAATGTATAAGTGTAGATTTGGTTATCTGCATAAAAATTATCAGCCTTAACAATATTATCTATAACATATGCGTTTACGTTATATGTATCACGATAAATTAACTGAATCTCTTTTACGTTTCTATCTCCTGAATTAAAGCTAATATTTGCTGTATTGTAATCGTTAACCATTGATATATTCTCAGATACACCGTAGTCATAAGCAAAAGTCTTAGGAACGAAAGCTACCGGAGAAAATGGTGACAAGGCACTATACTCATTGTCAACATACTTGTATCTATAAGCAAAGTATAGAAATCTATTATCAAGACTTGTTGAATTCCCTTCTTTTGCTAGACCAATAATTGGCCCACTGATAGGTGGCTTTACAATTACATTGATATCTGATTCAGTAAACCCATTTGTAGGGTAAGACTTGCAACGAGAAATATTTATTCTACGTGGAGGGTTGTAGTTGTCTGTCCAAAATAATAACCCGTTAATATAGTTTATCCCTGTTACAGGATAGTCTTTATTAAAGTTTAAAATAGACTTTGTTGTTGTACCCTTACTTGCTCTAAGTACTACAGTAGTAGTGGCAAGCAATTCATTATACTCATAAATCACATCAGCTAAATCAGATGTAACTAACCAGTATATTAAGTTCTCTGCATCATAAGATAAGGCTCCAATGCATCTAGCATTAACCAAACCTAAATCACTATTAAGCATAGTGTTACCTAATAGGTTTTGAGCTGCACCATCGTGAGATGACTCAGAGTCACCTACGATAATATTCATCGCATCCCGATAGGTACCATCAGGCAAAAAGTGAGGGTCAAGATCTTTATTCATGACCCCTGAAAGGAAATTTCTTTGAAGCTCCATCGTTTACTTAATCCACTTAGATTGACCCCTCATGTTCATCAACAAGCGGCCCGGGTGTAAATTACTTAATCTAATTTTTGCGTTTCTCCAGTTAGAAACTTTCTCTTTACGAGCTCTATTAATAACGTATTCTGGTTGGTTTGACTTGGTGTTAAGAATAGCCCACTTAATGTAAGAGTAGATATATTCTTCAGCCAACTTGTTAATAACAATTTGATTGTCATCACCTGGATACAATCCGTCTGAAATGTATTCTAATACAACAGAGCGAGCACGCATTCCTGAGCTAAAGTTAATAACACCAGCAACTTTGTCAATTCTAAATGTAGGGTTGGTGTTTGCTGTCTCAGTGTTTAATCCGAAGCGAGCACCGTAGTTATAATTAAAATACCATAAGCCATCTACATACCATCCCCATTGATTATTGAATGGGCATAACATGTAGTTGACATTGTCAATTCTTGATATATCTAATTTAGATTCTCCAATCAAAGCATTGCCTTGATCGTCAAATAAAATATTATACGCTTGGTCTTGCAAGAATTCAGTAGCTGAGTTAGCTTGAACATTCTCGCTCATTGGGTATAGCACACCACCCCAGAACATAGATATGCGGACATAGTTCACATAATCCGGAGGCAAGATAAACTTAAGATCATCTCCAACTTCTAATTGCAGGGCATTAACTTGGCGATTGCCATCATAGTTTAATTCTTGAACAGCACGCTTGGCATGGAACAATACTTTGTATCTGTTAACATTTGTCAACAAATCACCATCGTCCATGTACATTAGAATAAAGTTATTAACTACATCTCCTAATGTAACGTTCTGATACGTACCCCAGTTTGAATCAGTAGGGTTGACCCCGTCGTTGGTATAATATTTTTCTTGATTCATTATTGTTGAGTTTGATCCATGTAAAGTTCTTCATTTCTCGCAGCTGCAGAGACTTCACTCTCACGAATGCTTACTCCTGCGTATCCACAAATCTTAGCAACTAGTCTAGGAAAATCCGATTCAGTTAACTCAAAGTCTTGATAGTCATTAGCTGACTGATTAAATAATGGGCTTCCGTTTACAGTTGTATATGTCCACTTGGGATCATATGGGAAACGTACATAATATGTACTAACCCCACTAGTAATGGTATTTGGGTAAACTTTAATATCGTCTCCTTGCAAAACATACGTAGGGTATGTTTGTGTAGGTGCTGTAAGGTTTGAGTTTAAAAGGTAGTGTAATTTTTCTTGATTAACGTGTGTTACTTCCTTACCGTTATAATACAACACATTTAATAAAAACCATCCACTTGGCATGTTAAACTTACCTGTAGATGATGTAAAGTTTAAGTCTACATTCTTTGAGAAATAGTCAATAGTTTGGTCCATCTGCTTTGTTACGTCAGAGTAACCAGATGTCTCAAAACCCTTGCTATCTTTTACTTTAGAGTTTCTAAAGTCCACAAAGTATTGATTGAAGATTTCTAACTGAGCTTGTTTTGCAAAGCTGTTGAATTCTTCTGGTGTTATGTATCCGTTGTTCTGTTTATTTATAATACTCAGAACCGTGTTTCGAACAGAGTTTACCATTAGACGTATTTATTTATTATACCTTTATCGTACAAAAATAAGCATAATTTTTGGTATGCTTCATCTTCGTTTTCATATAGGCCAATATATATTTGTTTTCCATCAATATACACTTGAGCTCTCCATTTTAATTTTTTTTTATCCCAAGTTATATTTGTATACTTGCTTGTTTTCTTTTTCATTAAGCTTCTATGAGCCATGTTTTCTCTAGTTGAAACCCACTCTAAATTATTAATATAATTATTTTCTTTATTACCATCTATATGATTAACACATTTGTTTATTTGCATTCCATGAAAACTCTCTGCAACAATTCTATGAACTTTCTTAGTACCTCTTTTATAATTAACACATATTTCTACGTAAAAATATCCGTCATTTGTTTTTCTTTGAGTAATTATTCGATTGTTATATTTTGATATATTTCTAATTTTCCCCAAATTACTTACTTCATGTGTTGATTCAAACCCTAATGCGGGTACCCATATTTCTTCCATATAAAAAATAAGTCCTATAAAATCCACTGCATCTCACCTCAGTTTCATTCATAGGACTATTTATGTTTTTAAGTTACGTTATGTGAGATGGTAACTACATTACAAATATACAAAAAAAGGGAGACTTTCGTCCCCCTATTTCTTATTGATATTTCTTAGATAGATATTCATAAGTCTCTAAGCCATCATTGCTCTGGAGCCATGCAGCTAGTAGCCTTGTTGGATCTTCTCCGAACGGAACACCCATTAACTTCTTCTTATTGTCTTGCAAATTAAAGAAGATATCACGGTTCTTGTTCTTTAATAAAAACGTACCATCTTGTAAAGCTTTAACTGCAATATTCTGCAATTTAAGTTCTGGGTCGTTTAATAGTTGCAAGAAGTCGTATGGATTGTTTCTAGCGAATAACATCAAATCTCTTCTCAACTCTTCACTTGATAATCTGTCTACACGAGTACCCATCATTACTCGAGCAATAGCTTCTGCTGTAGCGATATCTAATTCACGTGCTGCAATCTGAGCATCTAATTGGATATTAATGCTATCAATCTGAACTGAAGCATCACGCTTGGTATCAACCTCTTCAAATACCGAACCATTGTCTGGGTGGTAAGCTAAGAACATTTGTAATACTTGATTCTCTTTTGGTACAGATAACAAACCATCATCAAAGATGATTGGCTCTAAAATGAAGTTACCATCTTGCTCATCCTCGAAAGGAGACTTTTGGTTAACAGCATATCTAAGTGGACGGTTCGTGTTGGTCTTTGTATCAAAGTACAATAAAGAGCGACGTGTAGTATTACGTGACGCTAACATGAACGAAATAGGGAAAGTTTTTCTCTTAAGGACGTATAGCTTGTCCGAAATTTCTTTGGAATTTGACATTATATTTGATTTTAAATTTTAAAAAAAATAAAATAAGGGGAGACCGAAGCCTCCCCCTAAGTTTACTAGTTCTCGAAAATGAAGAAGTTGTTCGCACCAAGTGTACATAAAGCACGCTCAGATAAGAAGTTAACCTCCATTGCATCAAGGTCGCTAGTTTGAGCACCACCAGCAGAACCAGTGATCCAAGTTTTGTAACGACGATCTTCTGTTTCAGAAGCACGGTAACGAACGTGTAAGAACGGACGCTTCGCATTCTTTCCTAAGATTTGATCGTATACTGAAGTAGAACCAGCAGGTACTAAGATACCATTGATACCACCACCAACGATTCCACCACGAGTAGTAGCATCATTTAAGTATTTCCAATCAGTCTTGTAGAAGTCATAACCACGACGGAATCCAGTGAATCCTAATTCTAACGCCATGTCTTCTTTGTTGTCGAACAAACCGTATGAAGTACCACCTGAACCATAAGAGTTCTGAGATGCTAACATATCGTTGATATCGAAAGAGAATTTACGGTTAACGAATAACACGTTCTCTTGGATAGCTCCTTGCTTGTCAAGACGTTGGATGATAGCGTCAAAGTCAGATAAAGTAGTTGGGTTACCACCAGACCAAACGTTACCACGAGTCTCAACTGCATCAAATAAACCTTGAGTACCAGCATCACCAGGTTGAACCTGAGAAGAAGCAACTGTCAAGTAAGTTAAAGCACCTGAACCTGATTCAGCAGGAACACCTTCAACCATTGACATCTCTAAGTAATCTTCGAAACGTAAACGAGTTTCGTGCTCAGACTTGATGTACCATAAGTAACCAGCAGCACCATTCTCAGAAGTTACTTCAACCCAACCGATTTGAGCCATGTCAGAACCTGATACAGTGTACTTGTCTTTGATGATGATTGGCTTGTTCTCGAAGAATAAATCTTGAGACTCTAAAGAACCGATCATTCCAGTTGAACCTTTAGTGAATTCAGAACCGTAAACGAATGCAGTTGCAGCAGCAGCAGCAGCGATAGTTTGGCCACCACCTGCATAGTAAGCAACAGTGAACGTGTTAGCAGAAGTGTTAACAGCAGTAATAACCGCTTTGTCAGCAGCAGTACCAGCGTTAGCTGATAAGAACACAGTTTGGTTAACACGGAAGTTAACTACTACGTTAGCATCGTTAACTGTCCAAGTTGCAGTGTCAGCACCAGCAACAGCAGTTGTTGTAACGTTTACATATTTAGTGTGTAAACGACCTTGCTCTGCCCACTTAATTAAGTCAGAGTTAGAAGGTAATTCAGCACCTACCATACGTAAGAAAGATGCAATAGAGCGATTACCATAACGCTCGAATTCTGCCTCGTAAGTATCAGGAAGATACTGGTTTAAGAAGTCGAAGTTAGTAATGTAGTTTGTAGGCAATGTTGCCTTTACCGCTGAGGGTTGTAATTGAAACCCTGGGGTCGATTGAACTGATCCAGCCATTTTTTTGTTTTTTGTTTTGGTTTATAGTTTTCTAATCTTTAGTCTGCTACCATGGTCACTATCCAATGCTTTAACACTAAAACCACCTTTTTCAACATGCTGGGGAGATGTTCTTACATTTCCCATATCGATGTTCTTGCTCAATTTGGCAGACTCATCAATCGCATCAGCTTTGCCCATATCATAAAAGAATCTGGCCATTGCATCGGGGTTCATTGCCGCAGCAATTGTTTTGTGATACTGTTTAGCATCCTTCAGGTATCCTTTTTCATCAACAAAATTGTTTAAGAATTTAGATACATCTGATTGAGCCGCCATAAGCTGCTCGGGGGCACCAGGCTTGTAAGATATTTCCTTGTCACCAATCTTGAAATCAAAACCTTTGAATTCACTGGAAAACAATTCTTTCGTCTTATTCACGAAGTACTGTGATTTTTTAGCGTTCTCCTCCTGCATAGCAGATGATTGGCTAATATATTGCTTGTATTGCTCTATCGCTTCTTTATCTTCAGCAGGAATTTGATACTCCATCCTCGACTCAAGGGGAGCTTTGTATTTTTCCTTTTGTTCGTTAAAGTACTTAGTAGCTTTTCCAAGTTCTTTTTTAAAGGCCAACTTCTTGCGCTTGATGTCTTTGTCCTCATCGATATCTTCATCGATTGCAAACTTAGACTCATATTCAAATGCGATATCCTCGTCATCTAAATCTGGGTTGACTTCACGCATGTAGTCAGCAATAAGTCTCTCCGGACTAACACTAGAATAATCTTTGTTAATACGGTAGAAATCTTCTAAACCACGCCCTGTGTCTTTCTTGAATTTTAAGAAAGCATTTACATCCTCAGGAAGTAACTCTTGTTGTGGTTCTCTTTCTGCAAATAGTTCATCCAAAGAATTAACTTCTTTATTGAACTTTGTTTTTAAATATGAAAGAACGTCGTTGTCACCAAATGTTGGTTGACTATCTTCTGTCTCTGTTGGAGCCTCCAACTGTGACATGTCAATTGTGGGTGCCTCTGTTTCCTCAGCTGTCCCATTCATTTTCTCTTCGTGCTGATCAAGCAATTGTTGCTCGATTTCTTGCACAGACTTTTCCTCAAAGTCTACAAGTTTTACTTGAATATTATCCATTTAATTTAATTTAGTTGCACAAAAGTAATAATAAAATTTATCTTGGATTAAACTGCTCTAAAGAGAAGCCGTCCAACGAATCTTCTTCGCTCTCGAAGTCCATTGCTGGTAGGTCTTTTTGACGCTGTTCAATCAACTTAGATTGCTGAGTAGCTTGGATTTTTGTACGGTCATCCTTAGCTTTCTCTTTCTCCATATCTAATTGCTTAACTCTCTCAATCTCCATGCCTTTAAGTTGCATGTTGTAGTTAAACTCAACCTCCATCAACTGTTGCTTAATAGCAGCCTCAGCTTGCATCTTCTGAATATCAAAGTTCATTTGAGCCTCAGCTAGTTGCGCTTTAGCCGCAGCCTCCGCTTGAACCTTCTGTAGTCCTGCTTGAGCAGCAGCTTGAGATGATTGGATGTTACCTTGAGTTTGCATCTGAATCTTAGCTTGCTCATTCTCCATGTCTTTCTTCTCCTTGTTCTTGCGTTTTAGCTTCAACAATTCGTTAGCAAGTTTCATGTTCTTCATTTGGCGAATGTCAATTGCGTCCTCCAAAGTAATTTGGTCACGCTGCATAGCCATCTGAATGTTAGCCTCTAATTGGGCTTGCTCTTCTTGGTCTGGAGATACCTCAATGAAAATACCAAAGTCGTACAATGGTAAGTCTTTGATATCTTCTAAAATACCAACAGCATATTTACCAATCTGCATAGTAAACTCTTCTTTGAAGTCAGAGTATTCTAAGATGTCAGATATACGGTAAGATAAAGCCTCAGCTAAAGTTCTAGTAATGAACTTACTTCCCTCAATGATGTGGCGAGTAGCAGTGTTCGAATTTAACGCTGCAAGCTTCTGTACGCCCACCAAAGCATCCGGGTTAGGTGTTGATGCATCTCGAGCCTCGTTAAGCCCTGTAACGTCACGTATCATGCCCATGTACTGATTGTATAAACCAATCAATGAAGCAATCTTAGCTTGGCCGCTATTTGTGTTTAATTCTTGGATAGGAATACGTCCATGGTTTAAATCACCATCGACTGTCATGCTACGTCCAATAACACTACCCGTTTGGAAATACAAACGTAAAGCGTCTTCTGGATTGTAAGCTGCACCTGTTCCCAAGTCAACCTCATTGATACCATCAGCATCGATGAACACACCATCTGGAACAACACGTTGTTGAACCTGTTGAATCTTTAAGTGCGTCATTTGAATCAAGTCAGCAAAAGGAATCATGCGACGAGTCAATGACTCAATCACTCCCTTGTACATTCTTGGTGCCACACAGATATAATTAGGCATTGCTCTTTGAGTAGCAGCCTTAGGACGAACCATGTTACGAGATAACTCCCACTTAAGTAAGTAAGATGATCCCGGAATCATGATACCTTCGTACCATACATCAATACGCTTCTCTATTCTCTCAAACAATTCTTCAGTTCCAGCAGGAGGATTAAAACTCTCGTCCTTAGGGATAATACGAACACCATTGTTTTCAAGATACTTCTTCTTATAGACAAATGTTTTATCAGTTTTGTAGTTAAAATAAAGCAAAGTAACTACGTCTCTATTAAAAATATCACTGCGATATGGACGCATAATGCCGTAGTAATTATACCAAGCAGTACCAAGCTGCTGAATCTCAGCTAACTCTTCTTTAGTAATGTCTGGTTTAATCTTAATCAACTCAGTGATAGGCACTTGCTTAACCTCTCCAAAATAGAAGCAATCCTCAAATGTTGGAGACTCAGTGTAACTATAAACAATGTTAGCGGGGTCAACATACTCAATCTTTACTCCAGTACCCGGTTGGAACGTGTGCTTTACTACACCCAAACCGATTGTGGTGATATCATAGTCGACCCTTTTACGAACGTCAGGGTAGTGGTTTAAATCCAACAAAGTATTAATAGCCTCTTCTTCTGCAATCTCAATTGCCGGCTTATACTTTAATTGCATGTATAATGATAACTCTTGGTCATTCTCAGGAAGGTCCTCCATTGGAACGTTAGATGCATCTACACCCAACTGCTCTTTACCAATCTTAAGAATATCTTTGGCAGCCATATCACGCTCCACCATTTGTTGGAAGTGAGAACGCTCGCTCATTGACATAGCATCTTGAGCATAAGCCTTAACCTCAAATAAACGGTCATTCATACCGTTTACTACAATGTCAACAAATTTAGGGATGATAGGTACTGGAGTCCAATCTAAGTTAATGTGGGACATATCTCCGTCCACCTCAAATTGGTTTTTATATTTAGCGATAGGTTGCTCTCCTCTAGCGTATAGTCTAGTGCGGTGGAAATCAATCCATTGAGAATAGTATCTACAACTATTTCCAGTTTTAGCAAACCATTCATACGAAATGCTTTGCCCTATTTTTAGTCCGTAATCCCAGGAGGCTTTCTCTTGGTCAGTTGCTAACTGAGAAGGGAATGCAGTTGGGTTGATTAATACTACAGGGGGGTTGCTCATATTCTTTTAATTCTGCTCGAAGAACCAGTGTTATCGTAAGTTGCAAATTTAATGCTTATTTTTGACTCTTTTTTCTCAGGCAAATATACGTGCTTTTGATTTGCCATAATAGCTAAACCCGAACTAATTGATGCGTCAAACTTTGTTCTGTCATTTACATCGAATTTAGCCCAGTCTTGAAGGGTTCTATTGAACTGCATTTCGCCTATTTCATCTGGACTTCTGTAGATTCCTTCTGTATCAAATCCAACAAATTTCTCGATGTAAGTCTCAATAGCTGTGGCGTGTGCCTGCTTCACATCCTCACTTGAGTTAGGTATACCACCAATCTCTCTTTCAGTAAATGACAACTTGTTAGCATGCTTGTCTGGTCTGTTCATAGAGAAGCCTCTATAGCCACGGTTCTTAAAGTGGTATAGTAATCTAGCTTTATTGTTCTCCGCAAGTATTGGCATTCCATAGAACACACATGCCATCAACACCTCTTCAAAAAATATCTCTGCTGTCTGTGGACGAGCAATGTATTCTAGAAAGAATTGGTTGGATGGAGCGTTCGCCATATTATATTTAGTTAGTCCATGCAAGGACCCATTTGATCCACCGAACGTCGCACCTGAGATATCATAAGGGTCACATCCAAACGCACCAATGTGCTCATTGCCCGGATACTTCTTGCCATTCTTGGTAATATAGTTATTACGTGTAGCCATGTCGGGTATCCACGATACCAAGAATCGACCATTCTTATCTGGCGTCCAAATAACCTCGGTATCCTTTTCACCATTCTTCCAATGAAAGTATCCCTTAGTCAAAACTCTATCCTGAATCAGACCATCATTGTAGTCAATCTGCTGATAGATTTTAGTAAGATTAAATAAAGAGGACTTGGTCTCATCACGGAAGGCGTGAGACTCTGTTCTAGGGAACTGACGGTAATGTTCGTTCAACGCATCCGGATCGCTCTTTAATGAGTCCACCTCATTCTTCCAGTTCGTGATAACACCATCTGTGATAAGTTCTCCTTCTTGTGCTGACTTAACTGCCTTCTCTGGGTCCTCTAAGACTGCGTGACCAAACTCGTCAATGTATCCCTCATAGTTATAATCCATCGGAATAAATAGTGAGTATAAACCCGACTTAGTCTGACCATTCGCATTTCTCTTTTTAACATCTGAGTCATAGTATAGCTTTTTATAGTTCTCTCCACCTTTGTCAAGTGCATTGGATGTAGAACCCATCATACACTTACCAATAATCCTAGAACCCAAACGAAGACAAGTCTTTCTAACTCGCCAACCATTTAGGATGCTTAATGGTCTTTCTAACTTGGCAGCCTCGTCCTCAATAAGTAGTTTAAGCTTCTGGCCGTCAAAAGAGTTGTCGGCTGTGTTCTTCCAAGTAATCGTGGTATCTAATCCATCAATCTCTTCCTCCTCCTCTTTGTCCATGTTCTTACGAGTGATCTTAGAAGATGGCACACGGAAGGCTAACTCTGTTACTGGTGATGAGTTACCATCACGAGTAGGCATAAAGAAGAAAGGATAGTTGTTGATAATAGGCACAACCTTTCCTGTAAACATCATCTTAGCATCGGTACCTGTCTTAGACATAATACCTATACTTGAGTCTCTTGTTGATGTAGCAATATTAATAACCTCCGAGGATGCCATAAAGGAGAATCCTGAACGACGGTTCTTAAGGTAGCACATGCCGAAACAACGATTATCTACCTTGCATGCTTCCCAGAATAAGTAAAATATCCTGTTGGCTTCACGGAAATCCGGATGCCCTACGTCAGTCTTTGACCACTGTAAATATACATAATGTGAGCCAGTTATATAAGTAGGAGTAGAGTTGTTGATAAACCAATACCCTAAGTCTCTGCGACGAAACTCTTCTTCGATATAGTCTACCCATTGAGATTTAAAGGCTGTGTCACGACGGTTCCAGTCAAACTGTGTCTTGATTCTTGATAGCTCACGAGGTAGCTCATCCACATGCCACTTATTGTATTTGTAATCTATTTTCTCAGGCACCGCAGGCAACCCAACACGTAAGTTCTGTATGTCATAGACATCACCTAGTGTTCCGTCCTTAGACACAATTACTATATCGTATTCTTGATTGTAACCAGGTGCCCAATCCTTTTTAGCATTACGCTTCTTAAGAATCTTCTCAGGTACGGGGTTATCTACTTTCTGATATAAACTCATATTATTTTCAAGAAGGCTACTTGTACAATTCGTGAGTCATCCCCACTACCATAATTATTGAAAATATTTCTCGAATGAGGTATGTTAGAGTCAAACACAAATAGTCTATTAAACTTAGCATTTGTGATTAATATAGGCTCGTGGTTCTCATCGTAAAGTGTTGTGCCGTCTTCTTCTGGATGATTCTTAGTTAGATAAAGAATGGCGGTGATGTCACCCATCATCTCATCTGAATGGATAAAGTTTGGCTCCTGCTGACCCTCGGGTGATATGCGAACAAAGTTGTAAACAACCTCACATCCAGGATGGAGACTTAAAAGCAGTGCACCAAAATCATCGTTATCTCTAGGCTGAATGCCTTTAAATAACTGTGTGCCTACAGGGATGTCATAAAACTCACCACTTAAGATGTCAGCTAGATGCTCATCTGGCTTAGGCATAAAATTATCTATAACCATTCTATTTAATTTTAGTTGCAAACTTCTCAGCAAATCCTTTATTAGAAGTATTCTTTTCAACGACTACTCCTTCTAATATATTCTGCTCATCTTCAATACGTTTAAGAATCTCAAAGGCATCAAGTATAGCTAGTTTCTTGGCCGCAGCGGCTGTCTTTAATTTATCAGCACTTAGATCATCCTCTAAATGAGTGACAATCTTCTCCTCTGCGACCTTTATTAACTCCTCCACTGCTTTGTACCCTGAGTCAATAATACGTCTTTTTAAGTCGGTTATTTTGCTCATAATAATATGTTGATATTTTTAGTGTACATGCGGTACACCTTCTGCCCATCAATCTCAAATGGATACTCAGACTCGGGTTCAAAGGCAACCTTATCGCCTTCGTTCAACCCTAAATCTAGCACCTCTTGATTAGCATACTTAATGATGCCAACTAATGGCTTCTCAGTATCTGTGGTCATGATGCCCTCATGGTCATTCTCTACCGGAGACACAAAGACATATCGCCCTACACCTATCCATTTGCCATTAGGTTTCTTGTAGGCATAAGGGTCTTCAACAAAGAATAGATTCTCTTGGAAGTGATTCCAAGAAGATCTCTCTCTGCCCTTCATGTCATAGTAGTACTTGAACGTATTGTGGTGCACAATAATCGTGTCACCAGGCTCTATCGGACCTTCATAGCCAATGGGTGTAGAAATGACAATGGCCTCTCTCATGGAGGCCAAATGGTCTTCTTTGGAAGTAGAGATAACTATCTCACCACGAGTGTTGTCATATCGCTTACCGTCTTTAGGGCTTACAATATAAAAGTATGGGGATTTCATTAGAAATCTATATTATATTCGATTGAGAATGGCATGTTGCCATTAATTTTTTTCCATAATACCACCTCATTATCTCTCTCAATATAAATCTCGATGTCTGCATTCTCGAGCTGCTTGATAAGATGAATGATGTAGTTCCCTTGCAATACAGATTGGCCATGCATATAATTCATGGCATTCTTATAGTCTGCACCAAGGGAGAGTTTGCGGATAATCATTACTCCTTAATTTCTCCAGAAGACAAGTCAATAACTACGTCACCGTACTTAGCTTGAAGTTCTTCTTGAATAGTTGTCAATTCTTCTCCTGCTTGGTCTGCGTTAAACAACACAGCCTTCTTCTTGGATTCCAATCGGTAGATAGAAATCTCAATGTCAGCAATAGTAGTACGAGCTTCACGCAAGTTTTTACTTGCTTGCTTTAAACGCTCTAATTCTTGTTCTTCGATGTTAGCCATTATTCTTGAATTAATTTTAGTAAAATGTTATAGTTCTCTGTTGTCTTTACTTCCTCAATGTCCTTAGGAGCCAAAGGCGTGTACTCAATCTCTATGGTCTCGGAAAGAATCTCAGAGTATTCTTTTTGAAAGTCTAAGAACTTCTGATTGATTTCACCCGACTCTAAGTGTGTAGATACATTGTAATTACCTTCAGCTTCTTCTCCGTACTTAATTACTAAGTCATCGTGTAGTTTTCCTACAGTTTCTTTTTCTGACTTTAGTCTTTCAACTAAAGAGCTCATGCGGTATCTTACAAGCATACTAATATTCTGCTTAAAGAATCCGTCTAAGACTTTCTCTTTTGTGTGCGGATTGACGAAGCCATTAATCTCAGCTTCTAATTCTAAAACTTGAGCAAGCGTTAAATTAATTTTTTCCATTAGATTATTATTTTTTTGTAAAGTTAAACAATAGGTTGATCACCTGCAACAATTTCTTGTTCAATTGTAGGTGGCAACCATGGGTTGGGTAATACTATAATTGGTGGGTTAATTTGGTTCTCAATTTGAGCATCCAAGTTTGCATTCAATGCTTCTACATCGTTGCCAGCATCTAACCATCCACATACTTGCTCAAATGTCAAGTCTGGGTAAGCTGTAAAGTCTGTCTCAGATGGTGTAGAGCATCCCATTGCACCATACGTGTCTGCATAGTAGGTCTTGTCCCCATCTACTGCCACAGCGTTGCGTCGCCAATGTATTACACTGACTACATCAATTAAATTTCCTTCTTGAGGTTTGGTATCCATTTGGCTGACGGACCATTCGTAAGTTGTTGTCATAATTATTTATTATTGTTTAAAAATTCCCAATTATATCCTTTATAAGATTTCTGTTTATTGTGGCAACATCTCCAAACACTAACTTGGGTGTAACCCTCTTTTCTAACTGATTTAGTAGACTCCCATATCTTTATTATATTACCATCAAAATCTTTCTGTACTACAGGGAATTTTATTTTGGTATTAGCTATCTTAGTTTTAGTCTCTTCACTTTGTTTTCTTCCTAAAGATGGATGACCATATTTTTCTTGATGTGCTTTTATCTTAGCCTTAGTCTCCTCAGAACAAATCTTACCTTTATTAGCCAAACTAATTTTTGCATTTATTTCTTCTTGAGGAGTAGTTCTTAGTAGGTATTTCTTATTTCCCCTCTGAGCTAATCCCATTTTGGTTCTAGTCTGCTCAGTTGGTTTGTAGTTAAACAACCCTTCCCCTCCATCAGTTAAATTACATAAGGTGCCTAATCCTAAATTATGTCTACCATATAATGCAATGAACTCTATTTCTTTAAGCCTAGCTTCTTCTATACTTATCTCATCAAACAGAATCTCTATCTTGTAATCAGTCTTATCAACTATCCTTTTCCAATAGACATTTCTGTCTCTATCTGATTTTGATCTTTTGTAATCAGGAGCACTACCTATCCCAATATAAAAAACTTGGTTTGTGTCTAGTCTAATATGTCTATAAACGTAAGGCATTCAATGTAAGTTATTTGTATATACAATTTACAAAAAGAATGCCATATTATTTGTTTTCTAAAATTATTTTATGCGAGTTGCTGACCAGCTTACAGAATATGTTGAACCATTAGTAGACCTTATTTGTACATCATTCCCACTAAATTGTATTAAAACATTATTCCCATATATTGTTCCGCACGGTTTATCTCCCTCATTAAAAGCAACTAATAATCCGTATGTTCCATCTCCAGAACTTGGGTTTGTATTAACCGATACTAAATAAACCGCATCTGACACAGAAGTAAATATTGTTTGATATGTTCCTCCCATACTAAATGCTCCACTAAATGCATAAATTGGATTTCCTTTAGTATCAATATTACCCCCACTAGTAATCCGCATACGTTCGGAAGGTGCACTTCCTGTTCCATCTGAACCATTTGTTAGGAATCTAATATCTCCTCTAAACCAAGTAGATGGGTCTGTAGCAAATTGAATAGACGCAAAACTATTTGTAGCAATGTTAGTTCCATAATTTCTTACTTGTGAAGTAATACTTCCAATAACTGTATTAGCTACTCCATCTCCACCAGTATTGTACATCATTTGTGTACCTGCTAAAGTTAATGTTTGTAAAGCAGAAGTAGTTCTTATTCCTACGTTGCCATTGCCATAAATAGATAATGCATTTGCATTTGTTCCAGTTCTAAAATCTGCAATAACGTGTGAACTAGTAGTTCCTCCAGTCTGTACCCAAAGTGCAGCAGTTGTAGCTGATTGCTGAATTTCTAGTTTGCCGTTTGTTGGCGCAGTCGTTCCGATTCCTACGTTGCCACCTCCAGTTAAAGTCATTACAGTTCCACCAGCTCCACCTACATTAGTATTTAAATATATTGGTGTGTTTGTTTCAGTATTTATTGAAAAATAAGCTGGTCGGCTTTGTAAATAGTTTTGTAGTGTGGTTCCGTTATTTGCATAGAATAACATTTGCCCGATATTATCTGAGCTTCTACCGTTTACTTGAAAAGCTATACCGCTAGATGGTGCAGTTGCCGTAACACTACTCGAAAACGTGGCTGCGCCTGTTGAGTAAGATAGCTTTAAATTAGAAGTAGCAGTATTATGATTATAAAATTCTAAATCTGTACTTGTTCCAGTTGCGGCAGTTCCTACATACCAGTTATTAGTTCCAGCAGTTTGGTATCTTAATCCTCCACCATCTCCAGCAGCCCCTCTATTAATTGCTAAACTTATTGCAGCAGTTCCATTCCCAGCAGTTAAAGCAGTTGTAAACGTAGCACTCGTCCCATTCAAAGCTCCTGTAAGTGTGCCTCCTGATAAAGGGAGATACGATCCTAAAGCAGAAGTCAGGGCAAGTGTGCCTGTGGCTGATGGAAGGGTATATGTAAATGTACCATTGGTAATAGTTGAACCTAAGGTTAGAGCTCCGGTAAACCTGCCTGTGCCATTAACATCTAGGGCAAGCCCACTAGTTGGAGCAGCAACGACAACATTCCCACTAGAATTAGCTGAGATGTAATTAATAAGGTTCGATAATAATGTATTCTTTGACATATTATTTGTTTTCTAATAATTGTAATCTAGTAGTTGCTGTGTCTAATTCTGCTTTTAAATCTTTAATTGCTTGAACCATAACTGGAACAATTTTAGAATAATCTACGCCTTGCATTTTTTCTCCGTCTTTTTCTCCTTGTACCGCATAAGGTAGAACCTCTGCAAGCTCATGAGCTAAAACTCCGTCCATTCTATTATCAGAAGCCTTCCATTTATAGTCGTAAACCTTTATTTTATTTACAATTTCTAATCCTTTAATAGATTTTAAATCTTCTTTTAATCGATAATCAGATGAAGTGTTGTAAGAAGTTGATGAACCAGTTACCGAAATATTTCCTACTTGTGTCCCGCCTCTATACATTCGCATTAATTCACCATCACTTCCTATTCTATTACCATCTATACAAGCATTATTATTTCTTGAAAATTTACCCGAACCTAAAGCTCCTTCAAAAGCAATACCTGCCGTATTTGTTGAAACTGGGTCTGCCGCAGTTGAACCTATTAAAACAAAGCCCCCACTAGTAATCCGCATACGTTCGGCATTGTTGTTAGTATAAAATACCATAGTATTTGCTACCGCACCGCCACCTATTAACCAATGAGTGTTTCCTCCATTTGTATAAGAACCAATGTTATTGTATCTAGCTCCATCGTCATCAGCTCCTACTAATTTTATTATGGCAGCATAACCAGATGTACCTTGATAAATAGAAAATGTATTATTTTGACTTGCATTTCTATATAATGTAAGTAAATCTACAGGTGTTCCAGTTCCGATGCCTACGTTGCCATTTGTATTAATTATAAATCTACCATTACCTACTCCTGGTTCATCAATTCCAAAAATAGCATTTGGACTCATACTAATTCCTTGAACTCCGCTATTAGTATCTATTCTTAATGCTCTTGTAGACCCACTACTAATCATTAATTTACTATTTATCGAGGTAGTCCCGATTCCTACGTTGCCATCGCCAGTAATCCGCATACGTTCGGAGCCATAATTACTAGTAAAGAATTCTATTGGCGATGCTCCAATAGAAGAAAATGCTAATCCCCCATCATTAACAGCCATATCGCCTCCGTTTACTCCATCCCCACTTACTCTTATTCTGCCGTCTACTTGTAGTTTTTGACCTGGCGCAGTAGTTCCGATACCTACGTTGCCATTAGATTTAATAATCATTCTTTGACTGCCTCCAGATACAAAATCTATATCTGAACTTGATAGCATTCTAAATAATGATGAAGAATTATAAATATAACTTTGTGTGCTAAATGTTAAAATTTGATCCCCACTTCCATTTATTGCAATAATTCCCCTTGTGGAAGATGGCCCAATTGCATATCCTCCACCACCAGAAACAATACCATTCCCTACAGTTGAAATTATTTCTCCTGCCGTAACACTACCCGAAAACGTGGCTGCGCCTGTGGAGGCTAATTTTAAAGCATAAATAGTTCCTTGTGTACTATAAAATCCTAAATTTTTATCATCTACCGCATCTGTATCAACAACTAAATTCCAAGTCTGATTTGCATTTCTATTTTTCATAGTAAGCGCAAATCCACTTGTAGCAGTTTGAAAGAAATTACCTTGTGTTGCAGTCACACTACTCGAAAACGTAGCACTCGTACCACTCAATGCACGGCTAACTAAAGTAACTGTTGTACCATCGTCTGTAATGCCACTGTCGCCAATAGCTGTTGAGCCAACAAATCTAGCAATGCTGTTAGCAGTTCCCGATCCTGAGATAGACGGCACAGTGATATTAGCTGTGTAGCTAATTACCGACACGATATCTGCTGCAACAAGTCCTGCAATGACAACTGTCGTGCCATTGGATGCTGTATAGTCAGCAGGTGGATACTTAACACCATTAACATACACATCTATCAATCCAACCACATACCCACCTGTTATGGTGAATGTATTTGTACCTGCTGTTGCTGTAAATGTTTGTTCTGTTCTAGCAGATGTACTAGCACCTACCGTCCAGCTTCTATCAGCTGACAAGTCATAGGTTACACCGTTGATTGTTAACGTGCGAGATGTTGGTGTGTAAGTAGTATTATCATAAGAAATAGTAGTACCATTTGCCTTCACAAAGCCCGTTCCATTTAATGCTGTTTGTTTGCTATTAAATGTTGTCCAATCACCATTAGAAAGCAAGCCTCTGTTAGTTGCACTAGCTGTAGGCAAGTTTAATGTAATCTCACCTGTTGTTGTAATAGGAGAGTTAGAGATATTAGCATCTGTACCAGATGTGCCTAACGCAAGTCCAACAGATGTAACTGTACCTACTGACCAAGTGCGGTTAGCAGATAGGTCGTACCCAGTACCATTGATAGTAAGTGTGGTCGCAGCATTTGCTGGCGTGTAACCAAGTGTTGTTGCAATAGACTTCTTCTCCCAAAGAGATGTGGTCGTATTGTAAGCAATGATGTCATTATTTGCTGGGTTCCTAGCAGATACGTTATGAAGCTCATCTAGCTCATAGCCATTCTGGATATTAACCTCGATAACCCCTTGCGTAGGGTGGTCTCTAACAACAATTGCAACATACACTAAGTGTGCAGGTGCATATTGCTTAACGGTGGTGTAAGCACCAGCTACTGTCGAGCTAAGGTATAATTGTGTACCAACTCCTAATCCATTTGTATCTAAATTCTCAAGTCCACCTGCAACAATAACAAATCCATTATTCTGGTCTGTAATGTCCGATTGAACAATACCAAATGTCTGAGCAGAGGTCATATCCCCTGTCGCAATCGCCTTCGTAACAGCTGGCAAGTTTCCTTGTCCATCGTTAATATAAACAACTGTTCCTTTCGTTAAGGTAGCACCTGTTTTGTTGTACACCTCACGAACAAGTGATCTAGCTTCTGCTGATGTTCCAGGAAGTGTAGCAAGGCTACCATCACCTCTAATGTACTGCGCTGTTGTACCAGCACCTGTTACAGTTAATGTACCTGTGCTAGTTACAGGGCTATTAGTTACAGTAAACGCAGATGGCATACTTAAGCCAACCGATGTAACTGAGCCACCTGAGCTAGAGATAACACCCGTCGCTGAATCGTATGTAATTCCTGTACCAGCACTAATAGATGTGCGAGCTCTAGCTGTTGTAAAGTATAAATTAGTTGTGCCCTCAGTTACTAAATCTGTATTGTAGTCACCACTTTGAGCAACGACTGTTCCAAATCGACCAAAGACACTAGTTACCGACTCAGTGTTGTCAATTTTTATCCAGCCTGTAGCTGTCTTAACAGCCAAGTCATTAATTAACCAATCTGTGATGCCACCTAAGTTTGTATTACCTGCAACAGATACTCTCCAAGCAAAACCTGTCTGAGTAGTTCCTGTAATATCAGGTACGTTAGTAGAAGCATTCCAATCTCCTTGTAAGATAATTCCTCCTGCAGTTGCGCTGTCAACATAAACCTTAACAGCATTCTGCGTAGGGTATAAAGTAGCACTTGTTCCTAAGGCTGTGTCATTTGACTTGTTAGCAACATTCTCAGGAGTAAATCCTAGTGCATCTGTAACATCTGTTGATGTCAATGTAATAGCACCCGTGCGAGTGTTGAACGATGTCACACCACCTTGGTACTGAGGCACGTTTAATATACCTGTAGCCGAGTCGTAAGTAGCCGGGCCACTCGTACCTGTTACGGTAAGTGAGATAGCTGTACGTGCCCGTGCAGTAGTAAAATATAAATTGTCACCTTCAGTAACTTGAGTAGTTGTGTAGTCTCCTGATTGAGCGACTACAGCACCTACACGCCCAAATACAGAAGTTACAAGATTGGTGTTATCATCAGTCCAAGAAGCAGTAATAGTACCACCATCTTGCTTATTAAGTGTTAATGTTTTAGTTGTTGTACCTGTAACAGCAGCAGAAGTAATGCTGCGATTGTAAGCAGTATCCCATGTAGCTGACTGAGCGGTAGTAGGAATAAAATATCCTGTCGTTAAAGAGAAGATACCTGTCGTATTGCTGTAGTCAATTCCTACGATAGAACTACTAATTACATTGCGAGCTCTTTGGTCAGTAAAGTAAAGATTAGTTCCCTCTGTAACTAGTGTGGTAGTATAGTCACCTGCCTGAGCTACAACAGCTCCTGTGCGACCAAATACTGATACAACTGCATCAGTATTGTCATCTACCCAAGAAGCAGTAATTGTACCGCCATCTTGCTTAGTTAATGTTAATGTCTTTGTGGTTGTGCCTGTTACTGATGCACTAACTAAGCTTCTATTATATGCTGTATTCCAGTTGGTATTAGTAGTAGGGTCAAGGGATATAGTAGGCTTAGTAGTTCCTGATACTAAAATAGGAAATGTAGCCTTTACTTCTGTTACAGCATTGGCTGCAGCAAAGTAACCAAATACAAGCGAATCACCTTGTTGTATAGTTGCAGATACGCCACTAACTAATTCTAATTCTAATAAAAAGAACCACTCTGTATCAGGTGTTACTGACTTAACATTATAAATAGCGTATTGGCTTGGTCCAGAAGGTACGTGAACTAAAATAGCCTGGTCAACCCATTCATTAATAATAAATATACCCGGCATTGTGTTAGCCAGAGTCAAAGCAGAAACTCTTAATAGTTCGCTACCTAGATTAAGTATATTAATATTTTGATCTAAATGATCAATCTGCTGAAATGTCTTCTCAGCTTGAGGTTGAGTATTAGAGTATGGTTGAAACTGCCACGAGAAACTGCCCGTGTCGATGATAGCACTTCTATTGAAGTAGTCTGCGACTGCGTTAGCCGTGAAGTTTTTAGTGGCAAGGTTTTCTGTATTAGCATCTGTCCCGATCCACTTATCGAGTCCAGTAACAAATGTATCCCTTGGGTAGGTACTAATTCTAGCGCACATAGGCCGTATATCAATTTATTATCTAGCAAAAATACGCAAAATTATCTAACCACTAGAAACTTAAAATACGTATATAAAATAATAATAGCAGACTCTATTAGTATAACAATGATAGCCCATGTTGGTACCATATACCTAATAACCTCTACACTCTTTTGACTAGTATTTGAATTGCTTTTGCTACGATACTTATCTTCATACACGTGAGCGATTGAATCAATGTTCACAGTGGCCTCAATCTTTCCACGTACGGTGCGAATTACTACTTGCCCTTGTGGTATCTTAATCTTACTATAGAACGTGCTTAAAATTCCAGAAGAATCACATGGATTTTCGATTGTTAGTGTGTCATGTACAGCTTGAAATATTTTTTCCGTACGTATGGTTTTAATTGTATCTACACGTACAACTTCTTTATATTCCGTTACTGTTTTTGTTGGACGGCAAGAAGCTGTTATAATTAACAATAATAAGAATAATCTTTTCATTAGCTTACTAGTTTTTCGTTTCCTTTGTAGGGTAGATAAACAGTTTTGCCAGCCTTTTTTGTAGCAACCAATATCTGATTGTTATTCAATCCGTCTCCATACGCCACATGTACCCATCCTAGCTTACCTGCTTCCGGAAACTCAGCAATTAGTTGCTTAAACTTTAAATTATCTTTGATGAAATGAAACACATCGTTGTTTGACACATCTGAACTAGATCCATCCATATCAATGTCAATAGCTCTGCCATAACAGTGGTCAGAAGTCGATGATCCCCCAACAGCTTTGTTGAGTTCTTTCGATCTATATCCACTTGAAATGTGAATAGGTACACCGAAATGATTACGAATAGGTTCAAATACATGCTCGGCAAGTCTTTTGAAATTTTCTAAATGTTCAGCCGTTGGATTATTGGCAATCCCCTTTCTCTTAGCGGATTCTGAGCGTGTGACTTCTGACAAGTCTAGGTGTTCTGATAGTTTCATTATCCTTGACCTCTATTTTTTTTGGTTTTTTTATCCTTAGGGCCTAAGGTTTTAGCGTGCTTACCTTTACGTCTTACGCCAAAGGTAATCTTCTTAGCTTCATTACTTGCCTTTGCCATTGATTGATTTGTACCCTGCTATGCCTAATGCAGATGCAGAATATATTAATAGTGAATCAAAAATAAACTCTTTTATGGTTAATTCATTACCTAGAATAAGAGTAACAACATCAGTCAAAGCAATAATGGCTACTAACCCAAGTGCAATAAATGCAGCAACAGATTGCTCATTTATGTCATTCGAGTCTTTAAAAATATCTTTTAAAGCCATTTATTTCTTTCTTTTATAAGCTTATATAACTTAAATCCGGTATAGGCAATTGATATACCCAACAATAATACACGCAGTGCAGCCTCAATAGAGGTAAACGATAACATAAGTGTTACCGTATTTAGTAATCCTATTTTCAAATCGTCTTCAGTCATTTTACCAGAGAGCAACAATATTAGTGGCTGCTGTCCCTGTAGCGAATACACGTCTAACACGAACTTGAAGGGTTGTCCCTACTGGAACAGATGCGAATACTACTTCGTCTCCACCGATAGTTAAAACTTTCACGTTACCTGCTCCACCAATGTAAAGGATACATCCTTCGTCATTTGTGCCTCCTGATACGCTAGGAATATTAACTGTGTCTGATGGTGTGACAGCTGCCGCACGGCCAGACTGCACATAATTGAAAACTCCCATATTATTTCTTTTTTGAAGACTTTGGCTTAATAACTCCTTTAGCGATTAAAACATCTTTCTTTGTAACCTTTCCGTCTTTATTAACATCCGGAAATGATTTACCAGATTTTTTATCCATCTTTTTCATACTTTTGATATTTTGAGTTACAAAGATATTACTTTTTTGCTTTATAAGGATTCTCCCTATGCCACTTGCGAATGGACTTAATTCCATCCTCTATTGTCTTAGCTTTAGCTTTCTTTGTTAGGTTAATTTTGTCCCATTTACCAGCAGGTATTCCTGCTATATGGTCCACTACTACATCTCCCTTTTTGTTCTTGAAAACTTTGTGGGTCTGCCCACCAACTTTTAAGGTAGCCATTACTTTTTCTTTTTTGAACCACGAGCACGAACATCTCCTGGTGTATTTGACTTTGATCCCCTGTTCTTACTAGCAGACTCTTCAACAACACGGCCATTCTTTTTATGACTCATGTCTTTCCCGTCTTTATCAGCATACTGACCACGGTCACGATTGATCTTATTTAGCTCAATGCGCTTCTTTAGTTGCTCAGGCTTCTTGTTATAGTCAGCTTGATACTCCAATCGCTTTTTGCGAGCCTCAGGATTTGATTTATAATAATCAGATGTTTTGCCCATTATTTTTTCTTCTTTGCAAGAATTTTCTTCTCCTGCTTAAGCATCTCTTTAGTAGGCTTCTTACCTGAGCCTTTGTTCTCACGGATATTATCCCAAAGTCCACGACGAGACTTTGATCCATCTTTTCTTTTTAACAGTTCCATTTCTTAAGGGCTAACGCTTTTCTTGTTGGTTCGCCATTTGGCTTCTTCATTGGTCCATCGACCCCTGACATTCTAGCGCAAAATGACTTGCGTCTAGCAGCATCTTTGCTACCAGGCTTTAACTTAGACGGAGGTGTCGTCACTGCTGTCTGCAATTTACTGCCCGGGTTCTCACGTCTGTAAGACGCTACTCCCTTAGCATTCAATCCTCCTTTAGGATCCTTTCCTTCCTTACGGCTCCACGCTGGTGTTTTCATCTTCTTTTACAGTAGGCTTTCCGAATGGGAACAATTGGTTTAACTTCTCTTGACGCTGCTGGCATCCACATCCACCTTCTGGTGCGATTGCTTCTACCACAGCCTTAATGCCTGTAACCTCAGTCACCTTAGCAACTAAATCTCCTAATCCTTCCATTATATTAAATTTTATTAGTTTACTATTTTTTCTTCTTGAAACGCTCTGTAGTTCCGGCTGTAGGACTAGTTAAGTAACTATTAATTTTACCTTTGTTTAAGCCGTACTCAGAAATACTCATACCAACTTTGCCTGTGAGAGGGCCCTTCTTCTCAAAAGTATTTGAGATTGTTTGGTTACGATCGTTTGGCTCAAAATATCCTCCTTCAGCTACCCATGCATCTTTGCCGGCTTTCTCTGGAATACGAGACTTGATAGAGCTAGGAATTAAATTAGTAGCGACGATATCTCTGTTCTCTGCTGAATAGTCAGTAGCGAATTTGTCCATCTTGCTTTTGACCATGTCAATTGCAGAATTTTTGAAGCCGATCTTGTCGTACCCTGCTCCAACTTTTTTCATCTCAGCTTCTGAGTACTTTGGTTTTTGCTTTGCCATTGTTTTGTTTATTAGCACATTTTTTTAACTGCCTTAGCTACCTTAGCTACTTTAACCGCTTTCTTAGCAGCTGCCATTTTTGAAATACCCATAGTCGTTTTAGGCATGGGTTTAGTCATTGGTGTTTTTTCTTGCTTTGCCATATTATTTATTTTACCTACGTTACCTTTTAAAAAGCTCATTGCACCGTCCAATGATTTAGCGGACTCATACTTTGCAGCCTTCTTGATAACACTTTTCATTATTTCTTTTTGTTGAACAACTGAGATGAAGAAGGCAAAGGCACATCACGACCTGCAGCCGCATTGTTGATAATACCTTGGTATCTCTCTGCGATTGGTGCATAGTACGCATTCTCTTTGCGTAATTGGCCAATACGTGACGCAGCTGCTTTATCTTGATCTGGGGCTAGTCCTAAGTTGCGATTCTTCTGAAGCATTGTACGCTCATCTTCACGCTCTGCAGATGCCTTTCTCATGCCACCTACAACTTTCTTCAAATCACCAACCTTGATCATTGATTTTTTCTTATCCATAATTCTTATTATTATTTGGCAAAGATAAGTAATTTTGTAGAATATATAAATTAAATAAAATGTCAATAAAGACTTACATGAAACCACGCAAATACCCTGAGCGTAAGGTTAAGGTCCGTCATTACAAGCCTCGCTTTATAATGGCCACCCGCAAGCAGGTGAATGCCGATTACATGAAATACCTGCGTGTCGTGCGTGCGTGGGCTCGCTTTAAGCATGGCATCAGCCTAGACGACTTTGAGATGCTTTGCTTTCTATACTCAGAGCATATATTTGATGCCGACCAGTATGACCACTATCGGCAGATATTTGGCTTTAGCCAAGCAAGGCGTGTTGACTTTATCAACCGTGGGCTCATTGTTTACTTTAGAAAACCAGGTACTGGCCAAAGGGCTATCTATGAGCTATCTGCTCAAGCCAAGTCCATTATGCGCCAGTGTTATGCCATGCTGGCTGGTGAGAAACCCGTCCCATCCATCAAAGATGTCACCCCTAAAAGTGATAAACCCCATCACTTTGCCACAAGGCAATATGACAGGGTCATCAAAAAGATTAATAGTAAAATTTAGTCAAGTGGCCGGCCGGGAAAACCCCTGATACGACCCATTGCCACCTGACTAATGTTTTTATAGCACCACCACGACATCTTTCTCCGAGATGACCGTATATAGGTCCTCATTGATGCGGATGCTGTGGCCGGCTGCTCTGTCGAAGTAAATAAATGAGCCTGGCTTAATGCCTTCTACTAGCGATCCTTGCGATACCACAGTAGCCTTCTTGTAGCGCAGCTCATTTGTGTCCATTGCGGTCATGATCAGTCCACCCTTAGACTTTGTCTCCTCCTCCATTGGGACGATTAGAATATTTTTTCCGATTACTTTCATATTATAGTTTTTCTGTCTCTTGTTTAACTTCTTTCCAATATTTATATTCCGTACTTGGCACTTCTATAACATTTAATATTTCATCTACTGCTATTAATGCACATTTTTTAGCTGCATCCA
>JACCEB010524577.1_pt1 | contig 31906 bp, 25 predicted proteins | sample 7454761 | NCBI WGS metagenome assembly JACCEB01 (sample SAMN15323454, study PRJNA562643) | freshwater metagenome | isolation source: river surface water | place: USA:Blue River Watershed | collected 2017-08-18
AAAGGTTTCGCGGCGGGGAAATTTTCGTCGCTTGTGCTTCACGGCGGTGGCGCGACGATGTGGCGCGTCTCGTTTGGGAATTTCCCTGACCCCACCATGCATTTCCTCCGCGTTATCGTCGCGGCCGGGTGGGCGAAATGACGTCGCGCGTGGAGCGGCGGGTGATTCCCGGGCACTGCGGGATTGCGGGCGCGCGGTGAACCGGAGGAAATACGAGGTGATGAAACCCCACCCCTGTTCGCGTCGGCGTTTTCTTTTCGTTTCCACTGTCGGCGCCGCGTTGGTGGCCGGTCCGCGCCGCGGATGGGCCGCGGTCGAGCCGTTGCCGAAGACCCGGGCGATCCTGCTGGAGGGCATGCGCCAGGGGTTGCACCTCGGCGGGCAGATCTATGTGTCGCGCGACGGACGGACGGTCGCGGATTTCGGCGTGGGCGAGGCGAAACCCGGCGTGGCGATGACGGCGGACTCGCTCATGACCTGGTATTCGTCGACCAAGCCGCTGACGTCGCTTTGCGTCGGCCAGTGCTGGGAGCGGGGCAAGCTGCAGCTGGACGATCCGGTGGCGAAGCACGTGCCGGAGTTTGCGCAGCATGGAAAAGACAAGGTGACGATCCGGCATGTGCTCACGCACACCTCCGGATTTCCCAATGCGGATCTGGCGGCGCGTTTCCGCCGGCCGTGGGCCGAGGTGGTGGCGGCGATCTGCGCGAGCAAACTCGAGGAAGGCTGGGAAGTCGGGAAGCATGCGATGTATCACGCGACCTCGGGCATGCAGATCCTGGGGGAGATCGTCGCGCGCGTGAGCGGGATGCCGTTTGACCGTTACATCCGCACGCAGCTGTTCGAGCCGCTGGGGATGAAGGACAGCTGGGTGGGCATGCCGGCCGATGTGTATCGGAAATATGGTGACCGGTTGGGCACGATGATGAATACGGACGGCGCGAAGCCGGTGCCGGCGGAACACTACAACGAGATCGGGGAGCAGGGTTGGGCGACGATCTGTGTGCCGGGAGGAAACGGGCACGGACCGATGCGCGAGCTGGCGCGTTTCTACGAGGCGATGCTCGGCCAAGGGGAGTGGCAGGGGAAGCGCGTCGCCCGGAAGGAGACGGTGGCGGAGTTTACCCGCGTGCACCGGCCGGCGGCGCCGAACTACAAGGGCAAGGCAGGCACGACGGCGCCGGCGTGGGGGCTGGGCTTCAGTCGCCAGCGGGCGGTGGGCGGAGCGCACTGCTCGGATCAGACCTTCGGGCATGGCGGCTCACTGTCGTCCCTGGCGTTTTGCGACCCGCAGAAGCGCGTCGTGGCGGCTTTCGTCTGCAATGGCCGGCCGAAGCAGGCGGACCACGCGGCCCGCGTGCGCGCGATCACGGCGGCGATCTACGAGGATCTCGGGCTCGTGTGAACGTCCGAGCGCGACGAATTCAAGGCGCCGCCGCGGGGGGCGACGTAAGCCGGTTGAGCGCGGCGCGGGCGTCGGCGCCGAGTTTTTCCATCGGCACGGTGTCGCGGTAGCGTTCGGGCAGCTGTTCGATGGCGGCGAGCGCGGCGCGGTAGGATGCGATCGCGTCCTGCGGCCGCCCGGCCTGGGCGAGAATCTCGCCCTGCCGCACGAGCCAGCGTTCGCGGCGCGGCATGCTTTCCATCGCGCGGGCGAGACGGGCGAGGGCGGATTCGAAATCGGCCGCGCGGAGATCGAGTTCGATGGCGAAGTCGACGAGGGCCGCGACCTGGCCGAGGCGGGCGAGTCCGTCGGTGACGGCGGCCAGCGCGAGCTTGGGGCCGTGCTCCGGAACCGAGAGCAGGAGGCGGGCGCGCCGCAGGAAATGCTCGGAGCGCGGATTGGCCGAGAAGCGGAGGCCGAGGGCATAGTGCTCCGCGGCATCCAGCCATTCGCCAAACGCGGCGGCGATCTCCCCGCGCAGGAACCAGGCCTCGGGCTCCTCCGGCGCCGATTTCAGGTAGCGTTCGAGAAACGGCCGTGCCTTCTCCGGCGCGCCGGCCTCGAGCAGCACGCGGGCGCGGAAGTAGTCGACGATGGTGAGGGTGGCGTCGAGTTTGCGCGCGGCGATGAAGTCGGCTTCGGCCTTGAACCACTCGCGGTGGTGCCGGTGGAGTTCGCCGCGGCGGAGGTAGAGGTCGGCGGCGGGCGCCCGGGCGATCTCCTCGGTGAGGGCGTCGAGCAGACGTTGATCGTCGCCGTGCCCCCGCAGCACCGCCGTGGCGAGCAGCAGGAGGGACAGACCCGCGAGTTTACCGGATCCGGGAGAGGCGTCCGGACGGCGGAAGGCGAGAAGTGCGGCGGCAAGACGCATCGGCGGATGGACGGTGAGGGGCTGGCGGGCCAAGATCAAATCCCGGGCGGGGCTGGGCTGGAGGGTCGACAGCGGGAAGCGGCGGCTACTATAACGTTCGCGTCCCGGGACGTGGTGCCGCAGGCGCTCACGTTTCGATTCACCCTTTACCCCTCCGATCGCGAAATCTCCGCCGGCCGCTCGGGACGAGCCTGGTCCGGCGGGAGCGTTTCCCGGTTCAAATCCCGCCCGCCTCCATGAACACGCGTCCGATCCTCTTCCTGCTTTCGCAGTGGTTCCTTTCCGTCCTGACGATGTTCACCTGGCTGACCGCCGTGGCCGCGGCCCAGAGCGGGGGTGGAGCGAGTATCAGCGGGCGGGTTTATGAAGCGGCCACGGGACGCTCGTTGCAGGGCGCGGTCGTGCGCGTAGCGGGAACGAACGTCTACGATTTTTCCGATGCGGACGGCCGTTACCATCTTGCGGGGGTGGGCGCGGGATCCGTGACGGTCGAGGTCGAGTATGTCGGCCTCGACCCGTTCAAGGAAACCGTTCTCGTGCGCGCCGGAGCGGGGGCGTCGCTCGACGCGGGAATGAAGAGTGAGGTGCTGCGGATGCAGGCCTTTGAGGTGGCCGAGGCGGCGCGCGGCCAGGCGCTCGCGATCAACCAGCAGAAGACCGCGCGCGGCATCGTGAACATCGTCTCGGAGGAGACGTTCGGGGCCATGAACGACGGCAACATCGGCTATGCCCTGCAGCGCCTGCCGGGCCTCACGGTGAACGAAGGCGAGGACGGCACACCCGAGGGCGTAAACATCCGCGGCCTCGGGTCGGAGTTCAATTCGTTCACCCTCGATGGCAACCGGCTCGGCACGCGGAATTTCAGCACGAGCAACCTCGTGGCCGACGGCATCGCCAACATCGAGGTGATCAAGGCCAACACCCCCGACCGTGACGGCGACGCCCTCGGCGGCACGATCAACGTGGTGTCGCGCTCGGCGTTCCAGCGCGACGGGCGCGACCTCCGCTTCGGCGCGAGCCTCAACTACCTCGAACTCGCCGAGAAGTGGGGCTACAACGCGAGGCTTTCCTACAGCGAGCTGTTCGGCGTGTTTGGCGAGGACCGGAATCTCGGGGTGAGCGTGTCGCTCTCAAAATACCTCTCGAACCGCTACTACGAGAACAACGATACGGACTGGAATCTCATCAACCCGGCGACAAACCCGACCTACAACCTTCCGGGATTCCCGTTCTACTACAACCCGAACATGACCGTGCAGTATAACCTGCGCGACTCGGATTCGTATGGGATCAACGCCTCGGTCGATTTCCGGATCGGGCGGAACCATACGTTCTACTTCAAACCGCTGCACAGCCGCACGGCGGTGGATTCCTCGCGGTATCTGAGCCGGCCCTACATCGACACGCGTTTCCAGGATGCCAGCAACGGCCGGAAGACCTTCGAGTTTCTCGCCTTCGGCCGGGGCCGCGGCACCGCCGGGGTGAATGGCAGCCGCGGCGAGATCCGCTACAGCGCCGAGGAGTCGAATACCCATACCAACGTCTACGCATTCTCGACGGGCGGCCGGCACGAACTGGGTGCGCTGACGATCAACTACGACACGTTCTTCCGGCATACCCACTACGTGCGCACGCTCGACTCGGACTTCATCGTGCGGAACGTCCCGGCCGCGCAGGGATATTTTCAATGGGAATACGACACCCGCAACGGCCTGCGCCCGCTCGTCTGGGTGGTGAACGGCCTCGATCCGCGCAACACGGCGACGATGAACCGCGGCGACTTGAGCATCGAACCCGAGGAACGCTGGGAGAACGCCTACAACGTGAAGTTCGACGTGGAGCGGAAGTTTGTCGGCGAGAGCCTGGCCGGCGCGCTGAAGGTGGGGGCGAAGTATCAGCAGACGAAACAGCGCTTCGAGCAGGACCAGTTCGAATACGACACCGGCGCGACGTTCCCGTATGCCCAGGTGATGCGGCGGAGCGATTTCACGATCAACGGCCGCGAGATGTATATGGAGGTCATCCCGGCCAAAGTGCGCGAGCTGTTGCGGACAAATCCGGCGCTGTTCACGTATGTGCCGATCGATTCGCTGCGGGGCGCGGCCGAGGAGGATTACGATGCGAAGGAGACGACGGCCGCCGCCTATGCAATGGGCACGGTGCAGTGGGGGCGGACCACGATCGTCACGGGCCTGCGCGTGGAGCATAACACGTGGCGGTCGCTCCGGAAGTCCTTCGATGCGCGCACGCTCTCGGTGGTCGAGCGGCGTCCCGGCACGGATTACACGCAGTATCTGCCGGGCCTCCATTTCCGCCACGTGCTGCAGAAGAACCTGATCCTGCGCGAAAGCTACCATCGCAGCTACGCCCGGCCGACGCTGAGCCGGCTCACGCTCGGACGTTCGCAGGACGTCACCGGCAACATCACGGAAGGGAATCCGTTTCTCGATCCCACGACCTCGCACAATCTCGATGCCCAGCTGGAGAAATACACCGACAAGGGCGGGCTCTACTCGGCGGGCTTCTTCTACAAGAAGATGAAGGGTTTTTACTACAATACCGACCGACGCTTCAACGTGGTCGATCCGCTCACCGGCGACCCGATCATCGAGCCCTCCGGCACGCTGCGTTACCGCAAGTGGGAAAACGCCGAAGGTGCGACCAACTACGGCGTCGAGCTGATCGTGCAGCAGAAGATGCATTTCCTGCCGCCGGTGTGGCGGGGCCTCACCGCCAACGTGAGCGCCACCTTCAGCGAGAGCGACGCCAGGTATCCCTCGCGCTCCGACGAGACGCTGCCGACGATCGGGTTCTCGGATTACATGTTCAACGCGTCGCTCGACTACGCCGTGGGCAAGTTCCGCGCCAATCTCCGCTACTCCTACCGCTCGGACTACCTCACCGCGGTCGGCGACACGCGCTACACCAACGATCAGTTTGCAGCCCGTGAGCAGGTCGACCTCGAGGCGACCTACCGGCTGACGCGGAAACTCCGGCTCAATGCCAACGTGATCAACCTGACCGAGCGCCCGCAGGTGTCGTATCAGTCGTTCCCGGCCTACGTGGAGGACAACAGCGTGTCCGGCCGGCGGTTCAACGTCGGCGTCGATTACACGTTCTGAGCATCCTTGTTCCCGGGGGCGCGATGGATCTGTGGCGTCCAGGTGACGTAGCTCGGTTCCTCGTGCAGAAATGCGTCCGGTGATTCGGTGAGGGTGAACAGATCGATCGCCGCCGTGCGCGCGAAGAGGTCGCCGATCCGATACGGCGTGGTTTCGACGTTGCCGGGGAGTGCGGACCAATGCCGGAAGCCTTCGGGCATCAGGAGCGGGCCCGAGAGTTGCCCGGTGGGGACTCTCCGCAGCGTTCCGCCGGTCGTGAAACAATGCCACGAATCCCGGCGCGCGTCGGCGAGCACCGTGACCTCAGACCGGCCGAGGGCCGCGGCGACGAGCGCGAGGCTGCAGTAGCTGAAAACGGGCCGAGGCCGCAGCACGCACCAGGTGCGGATCGCGGTGGCGGCGGTGCGGATACCGAGGATGGACCCCGGGCCGTCGCAGAAGACGAAGGACGCGGCGGCGTTGGGCGAGACGCCGAGCCTGGCGATGGCTTCGAAAAGCGCGGTGCCGGACTCGCCCTCCGCCTCGTGCCAACGGGCGCTGACGTCGCGCGTGTTGCCCGCAGACCCTGCCGGCTCGATCCAACCGACCTGGATGCGGCTGGAGGCGGCATCGAGCACGAGCAGGGGCGCGTGGGCGGCGACGAGGGCGCGAAGGCTGGGCATCGGTGCCGACGAAACGCCGCGGCGCGGGTGCGCGCAAGCGTCGAGAATCCATCATTGACCGGCATCCGGGCCGCCCTACCGTCGACAATTCTTTCAACACAAACCCGCACGAAAATTTTGCCGTGAACGTCCAACTGAACAACGTATCCGCCACCCGCAAGAGCCTCGTCGTCTCGCTCGACGCGAGCGAAGTCGACGCCGAGCACCAGGCGTCCGTGGGCGAGGTCGCCAAGTTGGCGCGCATTCCCGGCTTCCGCCCCGGCAAGGCCCCCGCGGCCATCGTCGCGAAGCGTTTCGGCAAGGAGATCGCGGAAGATTTCAAACAGAAGGTCGTCACCAAGGCGTATCGCAGCGCGCTGGATAACGAGAAGCTCGACGTCATCAACGTGGTGAAGGTCGACGAGGGCACGATCGCCGCCGGCACGCCTGCCACGATCACGATCACCCTCGATGTGCGGCCGGAATTCCAGCTGCCCGACTACACGAATCTCGCGACCGAGGTCACCGGCACCGATGCCACGGACGAAGAGGTGGAGAACGTGATCCAGGGCCTTCGCTCCGAGCGGGCGGATTTCAAGCCGACCGATCGCGCCACGCAGAAAGGCGACTACGTGAAGCTCTCGTATGAGGGCAAAATCGACGGCCAGGCCATCACCGACCTCGCGCCGGACAAGCAGCTCTACGGCAAGGTCCCGCAGACCTGGGAGGAAGTCGAAGGCGCCAACGAGGGCGTGATTCCCGGCCTCGGGAAGCAGCTCGCCGGTCTCAAGGTGGGCGAGAAGCGGGATGTCACGGTGGCGTTTCCTGCCGAGTTCGCGGCCGTTCCGGCGCTGGCCGGCAAGACCGCCGTCTACTCGGTCGAAGTGCAGGAGATCCGCGAGCGCGTGTTGCCGGCGCTCGACGCCGAGTTCTTCAAGGCGCAGCAGGTCGACGATCTCGCCGGGCTGCAGGCGCAGGTCCGCAACAATCTGAAGATGCAGAAGGAGTATCAGAACCGCACGGCCCAGCGCCGGCAGATCACGGAGCAGCTGGCCGCCGCGGTGGATTTCCCGGTGCCGGACTCGCTCGTGGACGCGGAGACGCAGGGTGTGCTGCGGCAGTTCATCGAAGAAAACATGCGCCGCGGCGTGCCCGCCGAGCAGTTCGAGAAGGACAAGAAGGAGCTGTTCGAGGGCGCCAAGAAGGCCGCGCACCAGCGCGTGAAGCTGCAGCTGATCCTCGCGAAGATCGCCGAGCAGGAGAAGATCGAGGTGACGAACGACGACCTGAACAACTTCATCTACCGCGAGTCGATGCGTTCGGGGCAGAAGGCCGACAAACTGGTGAAGCAGCTCGCGGGCGATCGCGACCAGTTGCGCTCGGTGCAGCAGAACATCATTTTCGACAAGGCGGTTGATTTTCTGGTGTCCAAAGCTAAGGTCGCTACCGTCCAGCCGAAGGCGTAAGGACTGGCGAAACCGCAACACCACGTGAGCTACTACTACATTCCCCGGGTCGTCGAAAATACCGGTCGCGGCGAACGCGACTGGGATGTCTTCAGCCGTCTGCTGAAGGATCGGATTATCTTCATCGGAACGCCGATCGACGACGGGGTGGCCAACGCGGTGATCGCGCAGATGCTTTATCTGCAGATGGAGGACGCGAAGAAGGACATCCACCTCTACATCAACTCCCCGGGTGGAGTGGTGACCGGCGGCATGGCCATCTACGACACGATGAATTTCCTCCAATGCGATATCGTGACGTATTGCGTGGGCATGGCGGCGAGCATGAGCACGGTGCTGCTCGCGGCAGGCACGAAGGGAAAGCGTTTCGCGCTGCCCAACAGCCGCGTCATGATTCACCAGCCCAGCGGCGGTGCGGGCGGCCAAGCGGCCGACATCGCGATTGCGGCGCGGGAGATCCTGCGTTGGCGCACGACCTTGAACGAGGCGCTGGCGCGTCACACCGGCAAGAGTGTCGAGCAGATCGACCGCGATTCCGACCGCGACTATTATCTCAGCGCGCAGGAAGCCAAGGACTACGGGATCGTCGATCACGTCGTTTCCTCGACCCGCGAGGTGCAGTCGGCGGGCGCCAAGACCGCGGCTTGATCCCGCGGCGCTTTGTCCGACGCCCGCTGCCGGCGTCGCCCTTTAGCTGCTGGAAATCATCGGCCTGCCCCGGTGCGCCGGCAGCAGGCTATTCGCTGCTGGACAGTCCCGGCACGGCGTTCACCTTCGTTCCATGGCAAAATCGGCGCGCATGACCCTCTGTTCCTTCTGCGGAAAATCGCAGGCGGAAGTGAAGAAGATCATCGCCGGGCCGGGGGTTTATATCTGCGATTCGTGCGTCAACGTCTGCAAGACGATCATCGACCGCGAGGTGAAGGCGCCGGCGGTGGATGCCAAGCCGGCGTTCCGGCTGGTGAAGCCGTCCGAGATCAAGAAGACGCTGGATGATTACGTCATCGGCCAGGACCACGCAAAGAAGGTCCTGTCGGTGGCCGTCTACAATCACTACAAGCGGCTGATGTTCGACTCGGGGCAGTCGAAGGACTCGCCGGCGATCTCGCCCGAGTTTACCGATGTCGAGGTCGAGAAGAGCAACATCCTGCTCGTCGGGCCCACGGGTTCGGGCAAGACGCTGCTCGCCCGCACGCTGGCCAAAATTCTCGATGTGCCCTTTGCCATTTCCGATGCGACCACGCTTACCGAAGCGGGTTACGTCGGCGAGGACGTGGAGAACGTGGTGCTGCGGTTGCTGCAGGCGGCCAACTACGACGTGAAGAAGGCCGAGTGCGGCATCATCTACATCGACGAAATCGACAAGATCGGCCGCAAGACGGAGAACGTCTCGATCACGCGCGACGTGTCCGGCGAAGGCGTGCAGCAGGCGTTGCTCAAGATTCTGGAGGGCACGACCTGCAACGTGCCGCCGCAGGGCGGGCGGAAACATCCGAATCAGGAATACATCCAGATCAACACCTCGAACATTCTGTTTGTGTGCGGCGGGGCTTTTGTGGGCCTCGATTCGATCGTGCAGCGCCGGATGGGCACGCGGAGCCTGGGTTTCTCGTCCATCACTGCGCAGAAGGAAGACGCGCTGCGGCCGGAAGAGATGATGAAGTCGCTCGCGCCGGAGGATCTGATCCGCTTCGGCATGATCCCGGAGTTCATCGGTCGTTTGCCGGTCGTGTCGGTGCTCGATCAGCTCGCGATCGCGGACCTCGAGAAGATCCTGCTGCGGACCAAGAACGCGATGGTGAAGCAGTATTCGAAGCTGTTCGCGATGGACGGCGTGCGGTTGAAGCTGACGCCCGATGCGGTGCGCGCGATCGCCGCGAAGGCAGTCGAGCTCAAGACCGGTGCCCGGGCGCTGCGGGCGATCATGGAGAATCTCATGCTCGAGGTGATGTATGAGCTGCCGCAGCGCGACGATGTCACCGAAGTGGTGATCGATGCCGCGGTCGTGGCAGGACGGCGCAAGCCGACGCTGCGGCGGGCCACGAAGGCCGAACCGAAACAGGACGCGGCCTGATCGGCGGCGGCTAAAAATGAAAAACGGCGCCGAGTTGGCGCCGTTTCGCTTTCCGGAGTCCGCGGGGCTCACCAATGGGCGTAGTCGCCCTTTTCGAGCCCCTTGGCGAACGCGACGAGCAGTTGGACGCAGCGTTCCACATCCTCGAGGTCCACGACCTCGCTCGGCGTGTGCATGTAGCGCAGCGGCACGCTGATCAGGCCGGTGGCGATGCCCCCGCGCGCCATCTGGATGGCACGTGCATCGGTGCCGGTCGGGCGGGGATCGGCTTCGAGTTGGAAGGGGATCTTCAACGCGCGGGCGGCGCGGAGCAGGCGCTCGTAGATCCTGGGATTGATGTTGGCGCCGCGGCAGATGATAGGACCGCCGCCGAGTTTCGTTTCGCCGAACTTGCGGTTGTCGCAGTCGGGATGGTCGGTGGCGTGGCCGACGTCGACGGCGACGGCGATATGCGGATTGACGAGGTAGGCGGAGGTCGTGGCGCCGCGGACGCCGATTTCCTCCTGCGACGTGGCGACGCTCACCACTTTGGCGGCGAGCTTCTTTTTCTCGCGGGCGAGCCGGATGAGGGTCTCGCCGACGATGTAGGCGCCGACCTTGTTGTCGAAGGCGCGGGCGGTGCCGACGCTGCCGTGGATGAGTTCCAGTTCGTGATCGTAGGTGGCGACGTCGCCGATCGAAACGCGCTCGAGGGCTTCGGCTTTGGACCGGGCGCCGATGTCGATCCAGATCTCGTGTTTCTTCGGGACTTTCTTCCGGTCCTCCTCGTCCATGAGGTGGATGGCGCGTTTGCCGGTGACGCCCTTGACGGTGCCGTTGGCTGTCTGGATGAGCACGCGGCGGCCGGAGATCACGCTCAGGTCATGACCGCCGATGGTGTCGAAGTAGAGATAACCGTCCTTGTTGACGTAGGTGACGATGAGGCCGAGTTCGTCCATGTGACCGGCGAGCATGAGCACGGGGTCGCCCTTGGGATTCAGGGTGGCGATGCGGTTGCCGAGGGCGTCGTTGGTGTAGAGATCGGCCGCAGGTTTCACGTGCCGGTCGAACACCGCCTGGGCCTCGGTCTCGTAACCCGACGGCGAGCGGGCGTGCAGCAGTTCGGCGAGGAAGCCGGGGACTTTGTAAGTCGACATGAGGTTTAGTCTCGCGCTGCCCGGGGGCGGCGCAAAACGTTTTTGCCGAATGACCATTTATCCGGCGATCGACATCAAGAGTGGGCGATGTGTGCGGCTGACGCAGGGACGCGCGGATCAGGAGACGATCTACGCGGAGAATCCGGCGGAGGTCGCCCGCAGCTTCCAGGCCGCCGGCAGCGCGTGGGTGCACGTGGTGGATCTCGACGGGGCGTTTGCGGGCGAGCCGCAGAATCTCGCGGCCGTGCAGGCGATCGCGGCGCTCGGCATGAAGGTGCAGTTGGGCGGAGGGCTGCGCACACGGGCGTCGGTCGAGCGGGCGCTCGGGTTCGGCGTGAGTCGCGTCGTGATCGGCACGCGGGCGGCCGAGAGCGAGAGTTTCGTCGGTGAACTCGTGCAGAGTTTCGGGGAGCGGATCGCGGTCGGAATCGATGCGAAGAACGGACAGGTGGCGGTGAAGGGCTGGGTGGCGACGGCGGAACTCGGGGCGATCGCGCTCGCGCAGCGCATGGATGCGCTCGGGGTGCGGACGCTAATCCACACGGACATCGGCACGGACGGGATGTTGACGGGGCCGAATTTCCCGGCGCAGGAAGCGATGCTCGCCGCGGGCCGGTTCAACGTGATCGCGAGCGGCGGCGTGAGCCGGCGTGAGGACGTCGTGAAGCTGGCCGACCTCGCGCGCCGGCACGCGAACCTCGACGGAGTAATCGTCGGCAAGGCGCTTTATGAGAAGCGCGTGGACCTGCCGGACCTGCTGGCGATCGCGGGTTAGGCGGAGTCGGCGGGCGGCCGGAAATCGTAGTCGCCGAAGGTCGACGGGGTGGTCTCGGAGCCCGTCGTCCCGATGCCGCACCACGAATAGCCGAGCGGTAGCAGAATGCCGAGGCCAAGAGGATAAAAGCAGGCAGTTTTTTGATGTTCCTCGGATAAATCTGTGGGCACTCCTCGCGTCACGAGACCGGTTAGGCTCGAGAGCGCAGCGGTCCTGCCGACCCTATTGCGTCAGTTCCGGTGTTTCGCGTTGTGGGGATGGGGCGTGCATGCCGCGAACACACATTGTCTGGGGTTGCCGTTAGATCCATAAGTTTGGGCAAACCCACCGCGAGGCCGCTCGCAAGGAGTTCTTCAGTCGCTTAGAGAGGGTAGAATAGTTGTCTCCATTCGCCCCGATGCCGGTCGGTTCGCAATTACAGGGCCAGCGTAGAATTATCCCGCGTTCCGTCTTCATCGGGCTCAACATATCGAAGAGCATGGTCTCGACAAACTGGCGCCGATCCCAGGGGGGGGCCGGCACCATCTGATCGGGCAAGGATATGAGGTGCTGCATGTAGAAACTGCGCGCAAAGAGCGCGAGTCCCACCGTTGTCAACGGATGCGAGCGTAAGCCGAACGGGCGCATTCCCTTGGAGTCGACTGCTACACTAAAAGAGTCGGGCAGCCGGGAAAGTAGGCGATTGATGTCGGGGAAAATATAGCGTCCCGTTGCCTTGATGAAATAGTGACTGTGGAAAAGGAGGGTGCTGTGCTCCAGCGCTTGCCCTACGAGCTGGAACTCCTGATGCCCGTAGCTCATAGCCAGACTTGGAGCGGGGAAATCGAACGAGAGGAACTCGACGGGCCGCTTCGTCTCGCCCATCTGCTCCACCGCCTCCCGAAGTTCGCCAAGCGGATAGCCGGAACAATCGACGAAGGTCACGCCGTTGATGGCAGGATTTTCCAACTTGAGCCAGAAACGGAGCGCCGCAAGGTAATCGCGTTGGCGATCCAGCGGATTGTTGCGTCTCAGATGTTCGCGGATGCCCGGTTTCGGGGCGAGGCACGCGGTCATCAACACGGTGAAAGTCCGATCGCAGGCGGGTGATTTTTGCATCGCTCAAGAATTCGTCCGGAAATTTGGGGGTGTGAAGGAACGGGAAGCCGGCTGCGGCTATCTTTGGCACCGTCATGTAGGCCGATTATAGCGACCTTTCTGTATGATCTCCGAAATTTCCTCGAGCGGATAGGTGATGATCTCGGCGAGCGTCGGGTGATACCACGGGGCGCGGAGCAGATCGAAGACGGTCGCACGCAGCGCGAGCGGGCCGCTGAAACAGTGGATAAGTTCGCCGGCGTCCTTGCCGACAATCTCCGCGCCGAGGATGCGGCCGCGGAGGGGCTCGGCGATGACCTTCACGTAGCCGTAATTCGCCTCCATGAGGATCGACTTGCCGTGGTCGTTGAACGGGTAGCTGGCGACGAGATGCGGGACGTTCGCCTGTTCGAGTTCGCGCTGCAGTTTGCCGATCGTCGCGAGTTGCGGATCGGTGAAGACGACATTCAGGAGCAGGGAGTAGTCGACGGGCTTCAGCTTCTTCACCCCGGCGGCGTGGCGGGCGGCGAGTTCGCCCTGCTGAATCGCGACGTGGACGATCTCCGCCGGGCCCGAGCAGTCACCGGCCGCATAAATGTGCGGGGTGCTCGTCTGCTGCCAGCGATTGGTGACGATCTGGCCGCTTGGCCGGACGTCGACCCCCGCCGCGGCGAGATTGAGGCTGGCGGTGGCGGGTTCGCGGCCGAGTGCGTTGAAGAGGTGCGCGGCGCGACGGGTGAACGTGCGGCCGTCGTGTTGAAATTCGATCGTATAGCCGCGCCGGTCGCGTCGGACCGCGCGCAGCTGCGTGCCGGCAAAAAGTTCGATGCCTTCGTCCACGAAGGCCCGCTGCACCTCGGCGGATGCGGCCGGGGAGTGATCGCGCAGGATGTTGGGGCTGCGTTGCACCAGGGTGACGCGCGAGCCGATGCGCGAGAGGAACTGGGCGAGTTCGCAGGCGACGATACCGCCGCCGAGGACGATCACGCTGGGCGGGACGAAATCGAGGTCGAGCACGTCGTCGCTCGTCCAGCAGCCGGACTCCGCGAGGCCGGGAATCGGTGGCACACTGACGCGAGAGCCGGTGCCGATGAGAATGTGGTTGGCGCGGACGCGGCTGCCGTTGGAGAGCTCGAGCGTGTGCGGATCGACGAAGCGGGCGTGCGCACGGATGAGGTCGAACTTGCCGGAGTTGAGCGCCTGCAGCCGGTAGTCGGCGAATTCGCCGATGATCTTCCTTTTCCGGGCGTGCATTGCCGCCATGTCGGCCTGGGCGCGGGGGATTTTGAGCCCGAAGGCTTTTCCTTTTTGGGCGAGGTGCAGCACCTCGGCCATGTAGAGCAGCGTTTTTGACGGCATGCAGCCCCGGAGAATGCAGAGTCCGCCGAGCTCTTTGGCTCCGTCCACGATCGCGGTCTTGAGTCCCAGTGAGACGGCAACTCGGGCGGCGTTGAAGCCGGCGGACCCGCCGCCGATGGCCAGAAAATCGTAGGTGGTCATGCCGAGAGGAGGGGGCTAATCCGTGATGAAGAAGTCGCGTTGCCGGCGTTCACCGGCCCTTGCCAAAGAGCATCACATGAACCGTCTTCAGCACGATTCGGGCATCGAGCAGGAAGGAGAAGTGCCGGATGTAGTAGAGGTCGTATTCCAGCTTGCGGACGGTGTCCTCGAGATTCGCGCCATACGGATAGTTGACCTGGGCCCAGCCGGTGATGCCGGGCTTCACGAGGTGGCGGAAGTGGTAGCACGGAATCTCATTCTCGTAGGTGGCGACGAGTTTGTCCCATTCCGCACGCGGGCCGATGAGGCTCATCTCGCCCCGGAGGACGTTCCAGAGCTGGGGCAGTTCGTCGAGGCGCCAGGCGCGGAGAAAACGTCCGACCCGGGTAACGCGGGAATCGCCGGGCTGCGTGTAGAGCGATCCCTGCTGATCGTTCCGCATGGACCGGAGTTTCAGCGCGCGGAAGCGCACGTGATTCTTGCCGACCCGGTTCTGGGCGAAAAACACCGGACCGCCGTCGTCGAGGCGGATGGCAAGGGCGCTCGCGGCGACCAGCGGTGCACCGGCGACGAGGCCGAGCAGCGACAGCACGATGTCGCTGAAGCGCTTGACGCGTTCGAAGGCGGGTTCCCGGGCGATGGGAAATCCTTCCTGAAAGAGCCAAGTCTGGTTCAGGCGATAAATGGGAATCTTCTGCCAGTAGATCTCGTGGAACAGCTCCAGTGTGTAGGTAGGAACGCCGGAGAAGTAGAGCTGCACGAGACTGCGTGACACCTGCGGTTCCATTTCGCGGGCGGTCTCCCGGAGGACGATCGCTTCGACCGCGAGGGAGCCGGACTCGATCTGGGTGAGCACCTCGGCAAAGGGACGGATCTCGGCTTTGAAATCGCCGCCGGAAAACGGAGCGACCGATCCGGCATTGGTGCGGCAGAAGACTATCCGGCGTCCAAGATGGAGACGCTCCGCCTCCTCCAGAAAAGTCCGGCTGCTCACCGGGTCGCCGAGGAAAACGATCGAGCGGGCCTCCTGCCGGGCGAGGTTCCTGAAATAGATCGCGCGCCGGTAGCCGAGCGACATCGGGATCAGCGTGATGAAGCTGAGGATGTTCACCAGACGGCTGGACTGGAGCACGAAGTCCGCCCGGTCCGCGTGCACTCCGTAGGTCAGGAGGATGACCGCCACCATGGCCAGCAGCAGCGCGATGATGTGCTGGCTGGTGTAGTCGGCACTGATCATGTCCGTGCGCGGCTTGTAGCCGTCGACCAGATGCAGCGCGATGATGGTGGCGAGAACGGCGGAAACAACCGGACCGAGGAGAAGGCCGTCCGGCGGGAGGCCGCGGATGGCGCCGATGATATTGTAGATGCCCACCGTGCAGCCGACATCGAGCACGAGCAGAAGCAGGGTGATCCAGCGGTTGCGGTTCATCGGTGACGTCAGGCGCGGTCGGGAAGAGGACGATTGTCGCCGATGGCTTCGCAGATCGCCGCCCAGTGGTCGATGGCGGACGATGCGGAGTGCGCTGCGGCGAATGCGAGGGCCTGGGCGCCGGCGGTCGCGCGGGCAGTGCCATCGCCGGCGAGTGTTTGCACCGCGCCGGCAAGTTGCCGCATGTGGGCCGGGTCGGCGGTGAGGCCCATGCGATACGCGAGCACGAGACGTGCGACCTCGCAGTCCGTCGGGCCGACGAAGACCAGGGGGCGTCCGGCGGCGGCGGCACCGTAGAGTTTGCTCGGAAAGACCAGATCGGCGCAGTCGGCGCGGAGCGTGACGATGTGAATATCGGCGAGCGCGAGCGTCGCGGCGAGCGCGTCGCGCGGTTGCGGTGGGAAGAATCGGACGTTGCTCAATCCGCGCTGGGAAGCGGACTCCTCGAGTTGGCGCCGTTGGGCCCCTTCGCCGACAAACACGAGCGCGAGGCGTGAATCCGGGAGCAGCTCCTGCGCGAGGTCCAGCAGCGGTTCGAGGGCGTGCACCCGGCCGAGATTGCCCGAGTAGAGTAGGATGAATTTCCCCTCGAGGCCCCAGGCGTGCCGGAGCGATTGAACCTGCTCGTGCGTCGGTGAAGACGAGTCCGCCAAGGCCCAGTTTGGCACGATGCTGCGTCGCCGCGGGTCCACGCCGGCAGCGCCGAGACGTGCGTCCATGTCGTCGCCGAGCGTGACGCAGCCATCCGCGCCGAGCCACGTGGCATCGCGCAGCGGGGTGAGCACCCGCAGCGCGCGGAGGCCGGCGAGACGGATGGCGATCTCCGGATAGATGTCCTGGACCCAGTGCGCGCACCGGGCGCCGCGGCTGTGGGCGGCCAACTGCACGCCGGCGCCGAGCAGCGGCGGGTCGGTCATCGCGACGACGACATCGCCGCGGCGGGTGCGCTGCCAGACGCAGGCGACGGCGCAGAGCCAGAACGTGGCGAAGTCGGCGGCCTTGCCGAGGATGCCGGCGCGGCTGGCCCAGCGTGTGCCGGCGGTGCGGACGATCTGCACGCCGCTTCTGACTTCCATGGCGGGGATGCTGCCTTGCCCGCGGCTGGTGATGACTTCGACCGCGAAGCCACGCGCGGCGAGACCTTCGGCGAGGTCGGTGAGCAATTGCCCGGTGGCGGGTTTCTCCGGCCAGTAGAAGCGATTGACGAAGGTGATTTTCAACGGGGATCGGGGGCGGAGCGGCGGAGTGCCCGGAGTTCGTCACGCGTGAAGCCCTCGTAGCGCGCCAGCAACCGGCAGTAATGCAGGCCTTGCGGACCGTCGAGAAAGCCGCCGCGCAGGAGGTATTGATAGACGAAACGCAGGAGCGGACGCGCGGGCAGCGCGTAGCTGAAGTGTTTCAGGGCCCGCCGGCGCAGCAGCGCATCGCCGGACAGCAGCTGACGCAGCGGCACGGAGGCACCGGCCGCGAGCCGTCGCGCCTCGGCCCGCGCGTAGCGGCGGTGCCGCTCCAGCCACTCGCCTTCGCCGCCGCTGGAAAGGTCGTGCAGGTAGGAGGCCTGCAATCGGCCCATGCGCATCGTGGCGGCCTCGCGTTGCCCATGGCCGACCTCAATGAAGGAGAACTGCGGCGCGCGCACGAAGCGGGCCTGCCAGGCGGGAAAGTCGGTGCAGCGTCGGATCCACCGGCCGTTCCAGAGCATCTTGGGTGCGACGTAGTAGCCGTCCAACTCGGCGGCCGCCGGGCGAGCGACGGCGGTGCGACACTCGGTGTCGAGTGCGGGTGTCATGCGTTCGTCCGCGTCGAGATGGAAAACCCACGGATGGCGGAACGCGATCGAGTGCTGGGCGTGATTCCGCTGGCCGGCGAAGTTGTCGAAGCGCCGCGTGAACACCCGGGCTCCGGCGCGGGTGGCGATCTCGGCGGTGCGATCCGTCGATCCGGAATCGAGCACGACGATGTCGTCGCAGGTGGCCAGCGAGGCGAGGCAGGCAGGGAGGTCGCGTTCCTCATTGAGCGTGAGGATGACGGCCGAGTAGGCGTTGCCGGTGGTGACGCTCATCCCGGCGGGTGGACCTGGGCTTCCGCTTTGCGCTCCTCGCGCGCGATCAGGCGGCAATACTGGACGCCGCAGAAAAACAGCAGCCACCAGTGCAGCACGACGGCGAAGTTGCCGAAGGGGAATTCGACGGTGGCGTAGAGCACGATGAGGCCGCACCCGGCGAGGAGATAGCCGACGAGCGGAGAGCGCAGGTGCCGGCGTCGGAGCGACGCGAGCGGCAGCACGGCGCAAAGCACGAGAAGGGTGGTGCCCACGGCACCATGTTCGGCGAACGACTGGAGCCAGTCGCTGTGCGCATCGTTGAAATGCACCGGCAGCCGATCGGCCGGCGAGTCGGTGGTGTTGTAGATCATGAACACGTGCGGATAGGAGGCCATGCCCCAGCCGAAAACAGGGCGGTCGCGGCCCATGCGCCACGTGTCCTGGTAAAGCCGGGCCCGGCCGCCGATCCCGCCGGCGGCCCGCATCTCCGCAATCTGCTCGCGGGTCTTCTCCACGCGCGTGGCGATGCTGTCGTGGGTGAAGTTCCAGATTCCGACGCCGGCGACGACGGCTGCGGCCAGCAAGGCGAGAATCGGCGGAGCGATCGATTCGCGGTAGCGCCGCCGGACGGCGATGGTGCGGAACATCACGTGCGCAAACGCGAGGCCCAGCAGCGCGAGTCCGACCAGAGTCGTCGAGCGCGAGAGGCTGAGCGGCAGGGTGACGGCCAGCAGCAGGATGATCACCACGCCGCTGAAGGCCGGGCTGTGGAGAAAGTCGCGCGCGGTCTTTCGCCGGGCGAAGTGCCACACCAGGCCGAGACACGCGGCCATCATCAGGACCGTGAACGAACCCCAGTGGTTGTGATAAACGAAGGTGGAGAAAAACTTCTCCTGCGGGGACGGCACGGCGTCGAAGAACAGGCCCTTGGCGCCGGTGAATTTCTGCGCGGTGCCGATGACCGCCAGAACCGTGGCATTGAGCACCATGGCGCCGAGGAGCAGGCGCAGGGAACGGCGCTTGCGCACGATGAGAGCGACGTTGAAAGCGGAGAGCCAGATGGTGTTGAACACCCAGAGCGCCTCGAGGGTAAGCGGCGGTTTGGCGGAGGTGGGCTGCCACACCGGCACCTGCATCGGGATCAGGAACGTGAGGCCGTCGAGGGTCCCGGTGCGAAAGCCGGGGTTCATCGCGCCGATGAGCACCAGCACGTCGAAAATGCCCAGCGGCAACAGCCACCAGCCGACCTTCATCCCGCGTTCCCGCCACGCGTATCGGTCGCGCAGCGAGGCCAGCAGGATCAGCACGCTGAGCGATCCCCATGCCCCGAGTCCCAGGCGCGCACCGGCGGACTGACCGCCAAACCACCATGCCGTCACGAGCGCGAAAATCCCGACGTGAATACACGTGATCACCTCCAAGGTCCGCGGGCCGTGGCTCTCCACGCGCGGCCCGCGCCCGGCGGCGTATTTCAAGGCGTCGCTCGATGGGATGGAGGTCATCGGGAGCGCGGAAGGGTGGCGTAAAACTCGGCGAGCGTGCGCGCCGATTTTTCCCAGGAAAATTCGCGCAGCACCCACGCCCGGCCCGCGGCGCCACGCTGGGCCAGGGTCTCGGCGGACGTGGTGGTGGCAAGGCGCAGGTGAGCCTCGAAGGTGTTCCACGGCACGCACCAGCCTGCATTCTGTGCACCGAGTTCCTGCCAGGGGGTGGTGTCGGTGACGAGTGCCGGCAGTCCGTGCGCGAGGGCCTCGGCGATCGCCAGGCCGAAGTTCTCCGTGTGCGACGGCAGCACGAAGAGCGAGGCGATGGCGTAGGGGGCGGGGAGTTGGGCGCCGTCGTGCACGTGGACGTGCGCGGCGCCGGCCTTGGCGGCGTAGGCGCGCAATTCCGCGACCTGATAGTGCTCCGGCATGCCGACCAGCAGCAGCAGCCAGCCGGGGGGCGCCACGGACTGCCAGAGGTCGATCAGTTCCAGCACACGCTTCTTCGGGTGAAAGCGGCTGTAGAACACCGCGACCCGGCGCTCACGGCAGGCGGGCAGAATTTCTTCCCAGCGCGTGCGGGCAGCCGTGAGTTCACCGGCGCTCGGCGCGCTCACGCCGTTGGGCGCGACGCAGACCGGCTGCTTGAAACCGAGACCGCGGATTTCCTCCGCCTCGCTGGCGCTGGTGGCGTGCCAGCCGGCCGCGCCGTCGAGCGCACCGGGGTGGATGAACCGGGCGGCGAATGCCTTGCGCAGGCGCCGATGCTGCCAGGCCCACGCACCCATCATGCCGCGGGGTGCGATCACCAACGGGATTCCGTCGCGGCGGCTCTTGCGATGCGCGTAATGCAACGTGCGCAGCCATAAGCCGTGATTGTGGATGACGGCGGCGGGGCTTTGCCGCAACTGAGCCGCGAGCGCGGAAGACGGGCAGATCGCGCCCGGACGCCCGCGCGCGGCCGTCCGGATGCGCAAGGTGCCGACGACCTCGTCCGCCGTGGCGACCGGTGCGGTCGTGAAGACCTCCACCTCATCTCCCGTGTTCGCCTGTGCCTCCGCGAGGAAACGAACCGAGCGACTGGGTCCGCCGTAGCGGGCTTCGAGGCTGGCGACGATGTGGGCGATCCTCATGGCTGCGCCACGCGCAGCGCTTCGCCTGCAATCGCCGGCGCGGCGGGTGTGGCCGTGGAATCGCCGAGACCGGGCTTGCGGGCGCGGATTCGAGCGGCCTTGCTGCGGGAAGAAGTTGGCATGGACACTGTTTCCACTACGAGGCGAGCACGCATCCTACGCAAGGCGATGCTGGCCCGTGTCACCGAGGAGCGTCTGCTGGACCTTTTCGCACAGGGAAAACTCTCCGGCACCCTGCACACCTGCATCGGCCAGGAGCTGAGCGGCGCGGTGATCTCCGAGGTGCTGCAGCCGGGCGACACGGTGTTTTCGAACCATCGTGGTCACGGTCATTTTCTCGCGCGCAACGGCGATGCCAAGGGCTTGATTGCGGAGCTGCTGGGTCGCGAGGCGGGCGTGTGCCGCGGTTGGGGAGGCAGCCAGCATCTGTGTCACGACGGCTTTTTCACCAACGGACTGCAAGGCGGCATCGTGCCGGCGGCGGCGGGTCTGGCTTGGGCGGCGCAGCGGCATGGCGGTGGCGGGCTCTCGGTGGTGTTCATCGGTGACGGCACGTTGGGTGAGGGCGCGATCTACGAGGCGTGGAACATCGCGGCGCGTTGGGCGCTGCCGTTGCTGGTGGTGCTGGAGGACAATGCCATCGCACAATCGACTGCGAGTGTGGAGACGTTTGCCGGCGACGTGGCGGCGCGGGCACAGGGCTTCGGGCTGGGCTATGCTGCCGGAGACACGTGGGCCTGGGAGGATCTGGTCGCAAAAGCAGAGCATGCGGCAGCCGAAGCGAGGGCGGGCCGGCCGCAGTTGCTGCACGTGCGGACCTTTCGCCTGAAGGCGCATTCCAAGGGCGACGACACCCGGCCGGCCGAGGTAGTCGCGGCGGCGGCAGCGCGCGATCCGCTCTCGGTCTGGCTCGCTACGGTGGAAGGTGCGACGGCGGCCGCCGAGGTGCGCGCGCAGGTGATCGAGGCGGAAACGGCAGCGCTCGCCAGTGCGGCGTCGCTCTACACACCTCCGCCGTGCGATGTGCCGCCCACCCGTTGGGCGCCGGGTCCCGAGGTGCCGGCCGAGCGGATGGTAAAGGCGTTGAACGCCTGCCTGCGCGGCGCGATGGCGCGTGATCCCGGATTGCTGATGCTGGGCGAGGACATCGAGTCGCCCTACGGGGGCGCGTTCAAGGTGACTGCCGGTTTGTCCGCCGAGTTTCCCGGCCGGGTGCGGAACACGCCGATCTCGGAAGCGGCGATAACCGGCATCGCGTCCGGCGCGGCGCTCGCCGGTGGACGCGTGATCGCGGAAGTGATGTTTGGCGACTTCCTCGGCCTCGCCTTCGATCAGTTGGCGAATCACGCCGCGAAATTCGAGCGGATGTATGCCGGGAAAGTGCGCTGCGGCGTCGTGGTGCGCACGCCGATGGGAGGACGTCGCGGCTACGGTCCCACGCACAGCCAGACGCTCGACGCGCACTTCCTCGGCGTGCCCGGACTGCGCGTGCTGGCGCTGCATCCGCTGCTGCCGCCGGGGTCGCTTTACGACGCGCTGCTGCGCGAACCGGCGGGCGCGACCTTGGTGATCGAGAACAAGATCATGTATGGGCAGCCGCTGCTCGCGCGTGTGCCGGAGGGATTTTCGCGTTGGGTGACGGATGAGCGTTTCCCGGCGACGTGGCTGCGGGCCGAGGGCTGCGATCCGGCGCTCACGCTGGTCGCCTACGGCGGCATGACGGCAATCGCGGTCGAAGCGGTCGAACGACTGTTCGACGAGCACGAGATCGTCGCTCAAGTTCTGGTGCCGATGCAGCTTCATCCCTTCGACGTGCGACCCTGGCTGCCGGTGCTGGACCGGGCTGGAGCGCTGTTGCTGCTGGAGGAGGGCAATGGTTTCGCGGGGTTTACGGCTGAGATGCTGGCCCAGCTGGCGGAGCACGGCGGGGGACGCGCGCGGCGGATTGCGCGGGTCACGGCGGCGCCCGATCTGATTCCAGCCAGCGCGGCGATGGAGAAAACGGTGTTGCCCGGCGTGGATGCGGTGGTCGCGCGGGCGCGGGAGCTTTGCGCATGAACCTCTCGGTGCCGGTTCCGACCATCAACGCGAACGACGAAAGCGTCGTCGTGGTGCGGTGGCATGTGGCGGACGGCGCGGCCGTCGAGGCCGGCGCGCCGCTCGTCGACGTCGAGACGACCAAGAGTGTCGTCACGATCGAGGCGCCGGCGGCGGGTGTGGTGCGTCCGCAGGTGGCGGAGGGCCGGGAGATCGCGGTCGGCGCGGAAATCGCACGGATCGAAGACGCCATCGTGTCCGGGAGCGACACGCCTGTCGGCGCCGGCACGTCGACTGAAGCGGCGGCGCCGGTGGTCACCGCACCGACGGCGGGGCCGGAGCCGACGGCGAACGTTTTGCGCGCCGTGCAGGCGGAGGGTGGGGTGGTGGACGGCGCGGTGCGGCTTTCGCGGGAAGCGGCGCGGCTGGTGCAGGCGCACGGAGCGGATCCGGCGGCGCCGTTTCCGGCGGCGAAGGGGCTGGTGACCTCGGCCCGACTCCGCGAGGCATGGGGCGAGGCTCCCGTGCGGGCGGGCGGGGGCGCAGACGTCGCGGCGGGGGAGCGCGCGGCGGGTCGACGCGAGCGCACGCCGGCTGACAAGCGGGCGGAGATTGCCGCGCTCCGCGAGGGCGCGGCGGAAGGCCTGCGCAGCTCGCTCTCGGTCTATTTCGACTCGGCTCCCGTGCGCGCGGCGCTCGAGGGCGGGCCGGGAATGCTGGCGCAGATCCTGGCGGCGACGGCGCAATTGGTGGCGCAGCGGCCGGCGTTTGCGGCCTGGCACGAGGGCGGCGCGACGGTGTTTCACGACGCCGTTCACCTCGGGGTCGCAGTGGACCTCGGCGAGGGCCTGCGGGTGGTGACCTTGCGCGATGCGGCGGGCCACGATGCGGCGACGCTCGAAACGCTGCTGGCCGAGCGGACGCTCGCGTGTCAGGAGCGAAGGCTCGTTCCGGAGGATGCGAGCGGCTCGACGTTCACCATCACGGATCTTTCCGGGATGGAGGTGCTGCATTTCGAGCCGCTGCTGAACGGCCGGCAGTCGGCTATTCTCGGCATCGGCGGCGACGCGCGGCTGCCGGGTCATCCGATGTCGCTCACGCTGGCGTTCGACCACCGCGTGCTCACCGGGCGGCAGGCGGCGGAGTTTCTGCGGGAGCTACGGGGGAAAATCGAAGCGTTGGCGGCGGCGGGCGCACCGGCCGCCGAGGCGAATTCCGCCGCGGCGATCGAGGCGGCGCCACCGGGCTCCCTCCCCAGCTGCGACCGCTGCGGCATCGGCGTCGGTGAATACTACGCGCGCTTCGGGCGGGCCGGACTGATGCAGAATTATACGCGGATGGATGGGTCCGTGGGATGCGTTTGCCACAGTTGCGTGGCACTGGGCTGAAGGCCGAGAACATGGATACCCTGCTCGAGACGATCCGCAGTTTCGCGAAACCGGGAGTGACGCTGGGGCCGGAGCGTCGGCTCGGTGAACTTGGTGCGAGTTCCTCGCTGGGGCTTTCGATGTTGCGGGCGGCGTTGACGCGGCGATTCGGGGCCGCGGTGCCGTTGCTCGACGGGCGGATGACAATCGGAGAGCTCAAGCAGTCGCTGCGAGACGGCGGGAGGACGGCCGCCGGTGAGGCAAAGGCGCGGGCGGCGACTCCGGCGATGGGCACTACGCCGAAATCGGGCGGAGGGTTATGGGGAGCGCGAAAAACGGACGACGCGGCGGCACGCGCGCCGGTGTGGGTGGGGCACGGCGTGGACATCGAGGAGATCGCGGATTTCCCGGCGTGGCCGGCGGCGGACGAGCAGGCGCGGGCATTCTTTGCGCTGCACTTCACCGCGCGCGAACTTGCGGGGGCGGAGAAGCACCCGGAGCCGCGGGCGCATCTGTGTGGCTTGTGGTGCGCGAAGGAAGCGGTGCGCAAGGCGGTGCCGGCCGCCGCGCAGGCGGACTGGCGGTCCATCGAAGTGACGGCGGATGAGAGCGGGCAACCGCGAGTGAGCGGAGCGGCGATCGCCGGCGTGGCGTTGGCGCTCAGCATCAGTCACAGCGCGCGGCAGGCGATGGCGAGCGTCGTGGTCTGGCGCACGTGATGTGGCGCGCGCGTCAGCGCGGCTGGCGCTGGGATGCGCGGGACCATCGTCCGGCAGCCGCCATCATAGGCTTTTCAAAGTTTTGCCAGAAAATGATCGCCAGGACTTGGATTCCCGGAAGGAAGATCAGCAAGATAGGCAAGACGGGCAGCTCAGGGAACCAGCGGCGTATTGCCAACGCGATCCCGGCGAGAAGAGGCGCGTGAATCAAATAGAGTGCGTAGGAGGAATCTCCCAGGATTATTACCCATTTCGGCACGCGCCACGCCCCGCGTTCTTCGGCTCGCGCGCAGGCATCGACAATCAGCAGCGCAACGAGGCCGTAGGTCAGCGGTCGCCCGAATCCGTCCATCGCGGGCACCGGCAGGCATGCGATCCCGGCGAATCCTACGCTCGCGACGAGGGCAGACCATTTCGGGGCCGGCAGACGCGTTGAAGTGCCGTGCAGATTGGCGAGGAACGCCCCCGCGATGAACTCTAGGTTCAGCGGATGGGAAACGAGCGTTATCCATGGCCAAGCAGGGTCGCTGCCGAAATTCAGGCGGCCAATAGCCAGAACGATCGTGATCAGTGCCCAAACGCCGAGAAATCGGCTTACGCCAAGCGACGGTTTTATCAGGAGGATCGTGGTGATGGTGTAGAAGAAAACCTCGTGCACCAGCGACCATCCAACGCCCAGAATCGGCCACGTCTTATCCGGCCAAAGCAACACCGAGGAGAGAACGGAATCGATGCTTGGAGTCGGCCGGCCGAGGAACAACTCAGCCGCGACCAGGGCTGCGGTGCACAACCAGTAGGGAGGATAAATGCGCCAAGCACGACGAACGATGAAATCCAACGCGGTGGGGGACCTGCGCAGGCTGCGGGCAATCACGTAGCCGCTGAGAACGAAGAATATATCCACACCGGCTTGGAGATGGGAGAGCCGTTGTAGTTCAACGCCTCCGAGCAGGACAGCGTGGGCCGTGGCAACCATCCATGCCGCGAACGCCCTGATCGCTTGCAGAGAGTCGAGACGGTCTTTGACTGCCGACTTCAATTTGGGATTGGGCGCGGCATCAAAGGCCGGCACGGGTGGCCGGCGCAGACCATGCGCGCCGGTTGATCCGAGGTTACGACCGAACGGGCACCGATCACGGCGAGTTCGCCGATGGTCACGCCCGGGCCGACAAAGACGTCGGCCGCGATCCATGCGTTGGCGCCGATCTCGATCGGAGCGGCGACGAGGGGCATCGACCAGCGCGTGAAGTCATGGGATCCGGCGCAGAGGTGCACGAACTGGGAGACGTTGGCGCCGCGGCGCAGCGTGACGGTCGCGAGGTTGTAGACGTTTACATGCCGGCCGATCATCGCGCGGGGCTCGAGCCGAAGTTTCCAAGGAAAGAACACGCGCGCGGAGCCAAAGATGACAACCTTGTCCGGCTCGGGAATATCGGCGCCGAACCACTGGAGGAGCCGGACCCGGAAACGATGGGCGCGGGGCAGGCTGAAGCGGAAAAGCGTGGTCTGCACGACGGACCAGAGCCGCTGGCGCACAAGTTCCGAGCGCGAGAAGGCGCTGGCTGTTCCCTTGGCTAGATACGGGGGCTCGGATGAGTTTTCGGACATGGGGAAGTCTCTTGCCCGGTGGTTTTAGGATCAACGTAGGGTCGCGAGGTCGGCTTCCAGTTCGCCGGCAACGGAATCGTAGTCGAAGCGGCGGGCGGTTTCTCGGGCGGCAGCAGAAAGGACGGCGCGTTTAGCTGGGTTGGCGATCAGATCCATCAGGTGCCCAGCGAGGTTGGATGCAGCATCTGCCGATCGGTAATCGAAAAGGAGCCCGTCATGTCCGGGATTAAGCAGATCTTGATAGCAAGGCAGCATGGAAAGAACAGGAACGGCACCCGCTGCCATCGCCTCGATCGGCGCGACCGACAACCCTTCTCCCTGCTCGGCCCGGGTGGGATAAACGAAGATCCCAAGACTGCGGTAGAATGCGGACAGCTTCTCTACGTCGAAAATGGGAGGAAGAAGTTCAAATCGGCCGTAGAGTCCGGCGGCCTTTGCGCGGTCGGCGAGATTGGCTGCGAATTCTTCCCCGCCGCCTCCGTCGGTGATACGGACGGGACCGACAAGGCAGACCCGCCAGTCCGGCAGCTCGATGTGGCGGGCTAGCAGCGCAGCTGCATCGACAAGAATATCCAGGCCCTTCTCAGGATGGATGCGGCCGACATAGCCAATTCGAACCGGGCTGCGCGAAGGTGGGCTGCCTTGCATCCGATGCCAATCGATGGAGTTGCGCAGGGTTCGTAGACGTGGACGCACAGCGGGGTTTTCGACCAACGCTTTGGCGGCGACAGCTTCGCTCGTCGCATAAATCCGGTCGACTCGGCTGTAGGCGCGAATCTGGCCCTTTGGCATGCGGCCGACTACGACCGACACAGGAGCGCGGTTACGGCGTGGTGCAAGCGAGAGCAGCCAGGGGAGGGAAATGTTATGGGAAATGACGATCGCATCCGCTGGAATGGTGCGACGAACGCGGAGGCTCCAGCGGAGGTCGAGGAGCAAGTTCAACCAAAGTTTGGTGGTGTGGTCGTTCCCGGCTAGACGTTGGAAGCGAACCCCGTCGAGAATCTCGGTATCGGCCCAACCGGGCCAACTGCGTGAGAAAGCGATTACTTCGTGTCCTCGCGCGGCAAGGCGTTGGCCCAGGGCGTGCCAGATCTTTTCGGTTGCGCCGCCGCGGACCGGAGGCACAGGGAGAAAAAAACCGAAGCTGATGGCGATTTTCATCGGAGTTGGACAAAGCACGGAAGAGGATTCGGCATGCGGCTCCAGGAAGATTAGCTGTTGCTTTGTCGTGCCGGCAGCGCAGCAAGCGTGCGGAGGAGCCCTTCGGAAACCTGCACAAAGGTATAACCCGCGATCCGGCATCGGACGCGGGCGGCAAAGCCGGCGCGGTCGGAATTCACGGCACCGAGGGCGGTGCGCAATTTGGCCACGAAGTCCGGCATGGATTCCGATGCAAAGACCCATCCAGTTTCACCCTCGCTGACGAGATCGAGGTGGCAGCCGACGCGGTCGCTGACGAGCGCGGGCACGCCGAGGTGCATCGCTTCGTTGACCGCGAGACCCCAGGTCTCGAAGCAGCCGCGCGACGGGAGCACGAAAAGATCCGCGAGCAGATAACGGGCAGGCATCTCGGACTGATTGGCAAACGGCAGGAAGTGCACGGCCGGAGGGGAAGCGAGCGCGGCGACGTCGGAGAGAAGCAGGCTTTTTTCCGGTCCGTCGCCGACGAAGACGAGGGCGGTGCCGGGGACGGCAGCGGCAAGAAAGGCGGCGAGCAGGGCGCGCGGTTGTTTCTCCGGCACGAGTTTGCCGGCGAAGAGGACCACGCGCGTGTCGGGTGCGATGCCGAGCTGGCGGCGCAGTTCCGCGGCGGATATACGGCCTGCGGCTTCGGCGGTGATGAACCGGGAGGCGTCCACCGCATGCGGAGTGGTGAAGAGCTTTTTTTCCGGCACTCCGAACGCCTGCAGGTAGCGGCGATTGGCGAGGCCGACCGGCAGGAAGGCGGCAAACTGACGGAACACCGTCGAAAGAAACCAGCGACGGAGAAGCCCCGGTGTTTCCCGGCCGAGGAGATGGGAATCCCCGCGGAAGATGAGCGGGATGCTACGACGGCGTGCCCAGGCGATCGCACCGAAATGCGTCCGCCAGTTGTAGCCGAAGAGCAACACGGCGGTGGGCGCAAAGGCGGCGAGGCGAGACGGAAGCGAGGGATTGTGCAGACCGAAAAAGTGATGCGTCCCCGGATCGCGGGCGCGGTTCGGCACGAACTCCGACTCGTAGCCGCCCAACAGGTCGATGTCCCAGCGGAAGGATTTTTGAAACTTCGGGTCGCGCCGTTCGGTCACGCCGAAATCCCACAGGTAGAAGACGCGAAACGTGAGCTCGGTCCGGTCACGCAGCCAGCGGAACCACGGGCTGTAGTATTGTGTGGGGTGCGAGAGGACGATCGCGAGGCGGTGCGCCGGAGTGTCGGCGCTGGCGGAAGCCGGCTTCACGCGATCAGCCGAAGAGTCGACGGAGCACAAAGGGAAGGCCGATGCACGCCACCATGGCTTGGAAGAGTGACGAGAGCCACGTCGCCAGCACCAGTTCGACCTGAAGGCTCCAGGCCGTGAGCAGGATCATCGCGATGCCGAGGATGGAGAACTGGGCGGTCTGCAGGGAGAGCTGCGCCATGCGCCGATAGAAGACGCCGAAGCCGAAACCAAGGAGCGCGACCCCGAATGCGCCGAAATTGACGAAGGCCTCCGAGATCATACCGAACGCGATCGAGACGCTGAAGGCGGCGTCGGGGTCGACGAGGTTGAAGTAGATCGCGAGCCTTACGTTGGACATCAGACTGGAGGGTTTGTCCGGCCAGAGGAAGCGAGGGATAAAGAGGGCGGGGATGTCCCAGTAGCTTTCGCCCGCGAGATACGGGACGTTGGTGGGCACACGCTCGACACACAGGCACAACATGTGGATGAGCGAGGCGCGCTGCAGGAGGCTGCTCGAGTCGAGGCGCTCTCTGGTGTCGAGGTCGCGCATGGCGAGACTGTGGCCGATCCACTCGGAGTAAAAGCCGGGCAACTCGGTTAGCGTCGGCAGGGCACGGCGCTCTTCCCAGTAGATGCGGCGCATCTGCGGTTTTCCCAAATGCAGCAGGGAAGCCAGAATGGCGAAAAGGATCAGAGGGATCCACGGCACGCGCCGACGGGTGGCGGCGTAGGAGATGAACGCCAGCGCGACGAGGCTGATGCCATTGATCAGGTAGAGCTGGGAGAAAAGCAGGATGACCTGCGCGCCGAGATTGGCGGCGGCGAAGACCTTTTCGTTGAAGGTGAGCCGATCCGCGCCCCAGAGACGCGTGATCACGAACGTGCTGAGAATGCCGATGCCGAAGAAAAGGGCGCGGAGTGTGCCTTGGGTTTCGCCCGGAATCAGCGTGGTGAAGTTCTGGACGACCAGATACAGGGTATTGAGCGCGAGGCCGGCCGGGACGTAGCGCAGGGCCTTGCTCGGAAGCATCGACTCCCGGGCCCAGAGCGGTGCCTCGATCCGGCGCGCGGCCCACGAGAACCCCAGATTTGCCATGGCGAGATAGGTCACGACGTAGAAGCTGGCCTCGGATACGACCGCATCGGAATACCCGGCGAGTTCCGAGTGGCTGGCGAGGAGGGGCACGGCGTAAAACGCGATGCACGTCAGCATACCGATCTCGAAGGCGGGAAACCAAAGGCGGCGTTTTTGCGCCCAACGAAGAGCCGGCAGCGCCGAGAGAACGATGATCAGCAGCCCGTAGAGGGTGTCGACCGTCACCTCTCCGCCCGCACGGTAGACCAGATAAAAGCAGAGGGCTGCGAGCGCGAGGCACCCGCCCGTGAAGAGCCGCTGGGAAGCGGCTTCGCTGGGCGCGATGACGACGTCCTCCGGCGAGGGGCGAAATGCGGGGGAACTCACCTTGGGGATGACGATGCGGCCGAAAGGGCGCGGTCGACAATCGCAAGCAGCCGAGACATTTCCTTTTCCAGAGAATAGTGCGATTCCGCCAGCTGCCGGGCGGCCTGACGGCGCAAAGCCAGCCCTCGTGGGTCTCCAAGCAAGGAATCGAGCGCCGCGGCCGCACGCTCGGCATTCCCGAAATCCACTGCTACGCCCGCGGCGGGTGCATGCGAAAGCACTTCGTTGTGGCCTGCTGTTGGAGTTGCCACGATTGGGAGGCCGACAGCGAGATATTGGAGTATTTTGTTCGAGATTGTTAAATTTTTGTTGGGAGGCGTCGAGAGTTCGAGGGCTAGGCCTACGTGATGCCGGGAAAGCTCTCTGGGCAGATCCCTAGGCGGGATCAATGGGAAGAAGGTCATGCGCTGGCGGAACGGCGCAGGCACGAGCGACCGGAGGTTCGCCGAATAGTCGTTCCGGGCCTCGCCAATCATCGTCACGTGAGAGGGCGTGGCGGCGATGCTCCAAGCTCGTAAAAAGGCCTCAAGGCCACGTCCCGGTCCCACAGTTTGAGAAAACCAAACCAAGCTAGGAATCTGCGCTGGCGAGCATGAAGCGAACGGACCGGGCGATAGCGGAAAGGAGTTGGTGATCACCGCCGCGCGCCGTCCACCGTAGCGGACATACAGCGCTTCGCTTAGGGCGTGGGACGTAGTAGTCACGTAAACGGCGCGGTGTAGCAACTTGCGCTCGTTGGACCGGAGCAGCTTCATCGGTCGGGCGCGGCGTGCATCGGGCAGCAGGTCTTCCGAGTGCCAGTCCTCAATGTCAGCGGCGACGTTGTAGCCCTGATCGAGAAGTTTGGTGCCGAGCCAGTGGGCCACTTCGTTGTGCACGATTGTCAGGTCCGCGTGATGCCGCTGCGCACGGGAAAGTAGCCGGTTGGCTGGGCCTAGCGCGAATGGAGTCTCGCAGCGAAGCCGCTGCATTAGCTCGCGACCGAAGCGGTGCTGCAGGCGGAGAAAAAACGCTCCGATGCCCGCGTCCGGGCGCATTTCAACTATTTCACGTCCAAACGGGGCGTCGGCTAGTAGGGCGAGATCCTCGGACTCTGATGCTGGATGGTTTCGCACCGTCAGCACCGTAACTTTGTGGCCGGCGAGACCCAAAGCCGTCGCCTCCTTCAGCACCCGCGGGTTCCGGCAGAGCGGACCATTTGTGACGATGAGTATGCGCCTCGAGGGAGTCATCGGGCCAATCTTTGGACGATTAACCGTGCCAGTCTCCAACCAAACACGCGGGAGAAAAGCGCGGCTCTCGGACCGAGCGGAGGGCGAATCGCGGAACCGCCGAGGCGGGTCGAGCGGGCCTCCGCGTCGAGCGAAAGTCCGGGCGCATCCGGGTAGAGTTCGAAAGCTATGTATTGCCAGTGGTCTGCCAGCGCCTGCCGTGTAGTGGCTGAGCTGTCGCGTGAGAGCAGGTGCGATTCCAGCAACTCGGCTGAGCGATGCAGCGAAACGCACGCGGCGGTCGATCGACGCCTACTCAGGCTGCCTGCAATTCCGGACCGGTAGTAGGTCGAGGCTTCGGGCTGGGCTGCAAACGCGATTCCGCTCGAAGCGAGGACAACGCGGGCGAAATATTCGCCATCATCGTTCAGAGATAAGGTCTCGTTCCACGGCCCCGCGTCCTGAGCGACATCGAGCGGAACCAGCCATGCCGCCGGGTGCATCATCTTCGCTGCCGAGGAATGAAGCAGCATCCAATCGAGGGAGTGGAAATCACGGAATACTTCGTCGTCGACGAAGCGCGCCTGGGCGGCGTCAGTTTCAAACCTGCCCCAGCGACAAGTGGCGAGCCGCCGCGGTTGCTCTTCCCGCAGACGTGCGAGTTGGATCTCCAGTTTGCGCGGGGAAAGGAGGTCGTCTGCGTCCAAATACTGGATGAACGCGCCGCGGGCGAGGCGCAGGCCGTGATTGCGGGCGGCGCTGGCGCCGCGATTCGGTTGGGTGACGACCTGCACGCCGCGCGGGGCGTAGCGCCGGGCGACCGCGACGCTTTCGTCCGTCGAACCGTCGTCCACGACGATCGTCTCGATCGCCGGATGAGTCT
>JACCEB010868596.1_pt1 | contig 31905 bp, 28 predicted proteins | sample 7454761 | NCBI WGS metagenome assembly JACCEB01 (sample SAMN15323454, study PRJNA562643) | freshwater metagenome | isolation source: river surface water | place: USA:Blue River Watershed | collected 2017-08-18
CGGCCTAAACGGCACCCCTGTGAACCCGCAGGGAACTCCAGTATTTGCTTGGAAGGGCGAAAGTCTTGAAGAGTACTGGTGGTGCACCGATCGCATTTTTGACTGGTCTGCAGAAGCGGCGGCCGAAGGTGCCGACTACACCGGCCCAAACATGATTCTCGACGACGGCGGTGACGCCACCTTGCTAGTCCACAAGGGCCGTGAGTTTGAACTTGCCGGTGCAGTGCCGGCAAAGGGCGCAAACGACTCAGAAGAGTACGGTGTAATTCTTGAACTCTTGGCTAAGTCAATTCAGTTGGACCCAACCCGTTTCACCCGAATTGCAGCTGAAATCAAGGGTGTCACCGAGGAGACCACTACCGGCGTTCACCGTTTGTACGACTTCTTCAAGCGCGGCGAGCTGCTGTTCCCAGCCATCAACGTGAATGACTCGGTAACCAAGTCAAAGTTTGATAACAAGTACGGAATTCGCCACTCGTTGCCAGACGGTCTAAACCGCGCCACCGATACCCTAATTGGCGGCAAGACTGTTTTCGTTGCCGGCTACGGCGATGTTGGCAAGGGCTCTGCAGAGGCTATGCGTGGCCAGGGAGCTCGCGTGATTGTTAGTGAGATTGATCCAATCTGTGCACTTCAAGCAGTCATGGATGGCTATCAGGTTGCCGCTCTTGAATCGGTGATTGAAACCATCGACATTTTTGTGACTGCCACAGGCAACACTGCCATCATCAAGCCTGAGCACCTGTTCCAAATGAAGCACCAGGCCATCATCGCCAACGTGGGGCACTTTGATGACGAGGTGGACATGGCCGGAATCAATCAGATCGACGGCGTCGAGAAAATTGAGATTAAGCCTCAGGTTCACGAGTGGCGCTTACCAAATGGCCGCTCTGTGCTGATTCTCAGCGAGGGCCGTTTGATGAACCTAGGCAACGCAACCGGCCACCCAAGCTTTGTGATGAGCACCTCGTTTGCAAACCAAGTTCTGGCTCAGATTGAGCTGTTCACCAAGACAGAGCAGTACCCGCTTGGTGTTCACATTTTGCCAAAGTCGCTGGACGAAAAGGTGGCGCGTTTGCACCTTGACGCACTTGGTGTTGAATTAACTCAGTTGTCATCTCAACAGGCCGCCTACATTGGTGTTCCGGTTGAGGGCCCTTATAAGGTTGACCACTACCGTTACTAAAAATTTCGGCGTACCTTTTAGAGGGTATGCAGAGGCACCAAGGAATCTCAGAGGGGATCATGCCACACAGTATTTTGGTCGTAGATGACGACAATGCTCTTCGCGAGATGGTTGGAATTGTTCTTGAGTCAGAGGGCTTCGAGGTTGACTACCACGATGCTGGTTCAGGTGCCCTCGAAAAGTTCAACGAGGTCAAGCCAGATCTAGTTTTGCTTGATGTCATGCTTCCTGGCATGGACGGCATTGCAGTTTGTGAGCAGATTCGTGCTGAATGTGGAACCCCAATCATCATGCTTACGGCAAAGACCGAGAGCGAAGATGTGGTTCGCGGCCTAGAAGCCGGTGCAGACGACTATGTTGTTAAGCCGTTTGAGCCGGCCGTTTTGATTGCCCGCATCAAGGCCCGCCTGCGCCCATTGGCTGAGCCTGAAGGTGAAATCATCACCATTGGCCCATTGACCCTAGACATTGTGGGTCATGAGGTTCGCCGCGGTTCTGAAAAGCTTTCTTTGACTCCGCTTGAATTCAACTTGTTGCTTACTTTGGCGCTAAAGCCAAAGCAGGTGTTCACGCGTGAAATGCTGCTCGAGACTGTTTGGGGTTACCACTACAAGGCTGATACCCGTTTGGTCAACGTGCACGTTCAGCGCCTGCGCTCGAAAGTTGAAGAAGACCCGGACAACCCAAAGATCGTCACGACCGTTCGCGGCATTGGCTATAAGGCTGGCCAGAGCTAAGTGAAAATTCGGGCAGCCATTCGCTGGGCGCTCGGTCTCTTCCGCCAATTCCTGCAGGTTCGCGCGGTGTTCTCGACCGTAGTGCTCAGTGGCGTCTCGCTGCTCATCATCGGTGGGTTTCTTTCATACTCAATTGGCAATGGTCTTTACACCACCCGTGTAGACCAGGTTCTAAATGAATCTGAAAAGGGTGTGGTTGAGGTTCAAAACTCGTTCTCGGCAGCCACGGTGAGCGATGAAGTTTCAATGCAAACTTTGCTCAACTCGGTTATTCCAAAACTTGAATCCACCGATTCCAACAACTCGCGCCAGGTTGCTCTGTTGCGCACTCCGGGCGGAACTTCCACTCAGGTGTTGCAGAGCCCAATCTCGGCAGACCTAGACACCGGCTTGATCACACCAGACTTCAGAGACCGGGTGCGTGCATCACAGGGCAAACTGATCTACCAGCCAATCTCAATTGTTGGCGATGACGGATTCAACCACCCAGGCGTTGTGGTCGGTGCACCAATCGATATTCCGTTGGCCGGGGCCTACGAGCTCTACCTGGTGTTTGACCTAAATAACGAGCAGCAGACTCTAGATTTCGTGCAGCGCACGCTGGTGTTTGCCGGAATCGTGCTGCTGCTCATCATCGGTGCCATCACCTACTTTGTGACCAACTGGCTGGTTAGACCGGTTCAAGAAGCTGCCTTGGTGTCTGAGCAAATTGCCGAGGGTGACCTTGAGCGCCGTCTTCCGGAGCGCGGCGAAGACGTTATTGCCAAACTTGCCCACTCGTTCAACCGCATGGCTGACAGTTTGCAGAAGCAAATTACCAAGTTGGCCTCGGTTTCAAAAATGCAACAACGATTCGTTTCTGACGTCTCGCACGAGTTGCGCACCCCGCTAACCACAATCAAGTTGGCCGGCGAGGTTATTTTTGCCAGCCGCGAGACTTTGCAACCAGCCGCCCGCCGCTCGGCAGAGCTGATGCACGATCAGATTGACCGCTTTCAGGTCTTGCTCAACGACCTGCTCGAAATCTCTCGTTATGACGCAGGCGCCGTTGCAGCCGAGCTTGAGGTGCAAGATTTGAACGGTGTGGTCGGCATGGCGATCGTTGGCCTCGAGCCACTAGCCCGAAGCAAGGGTTCTGAGATTCAGATTTCGATTCCTGCAGGTGAGGTCGACGCCGAAATTGATGGTCGCAGAATTGAGCGCCTGGTGCGCAACCTGCTGGCTAACGCTATTGAACATGGTGAGGGCAAGCCAATCCAGGTTGCTGTTGGTGTCAATGACACAGCTGTTGCGGTTAGCGTCACCGATTCAGGTATTGGCATGACGCGTGCCGAGGTTGACCGAGTATTCGACCGATTCTGGCGCGCCGACCCAGCTCGCAAGCGCACCACCGGAGGTACGGGTTTGGGTCTGGCAATTTCGCTCGAAGACACCCACCTGCACAGCGGCTGGCTTCAGGTTTGGGCAAAACCCAACGAGGGCGCCTCATTCCGTCTGACTTTGCCGCGCCGCAGGGGAATGGTGTTCACTCAATCACCACTGCCATTGCCACCAAAGGGAAAAACTAAGACCAAGAAAGAGGTGACCGCCAAGTGAAGCCACTAGCCCGCATTTCAGCCGCCTTACTGTCGTTGGCCGTTGCCCTAATTGCAACCGGTTGTGCCCAATTGCCAACTTCTGGGGCCATCAAAACTGGTCCTGACATTCAGTCATCACTCGAGAACGATTACCTTTACTACTCTCCGCAAGGTCCTGAGCTGCAGGCAAGCCAAGAAGAGATTCTGTTGGGTTTTCTAAACGCCGGTACTGGTCCGCAGAATGACTATTCAATCGCTCGCGAGTTTTTGAGCGAGGACTTCAAATCAATTTGGAAACCAAGTTCAGGTGTTTTGATTCGCCAAGGATCGCCTGAGATCGTGGCAACTACGGATCAGACTGCGCGAGTCGATATCAGACTTTCAGCGCAAGTGAACGGTCAGGGGCAGTATTCGATTGCCACCGAAGGTGCCACCGAGAGCTTGTATTTCTCCTTCGTAAAAGAGGGCAATGAATGGCGCATCTCTAGCGCGCCAAATTTGACCACCGTTATCCGCCCGGTCTTTGACGTAATTTTCCAGTCCTACGCGCTTTATTTCTTTGACAACCAGCTGAACTACCTGGTTCCTGATCTTCGCTGGTTTCCATCAAGAGCCTCAACCAGTACCCGCCTAATTGACGCCCTGCTCAAGGGGCCGAGTGCGTGGCTAGATCCGGCTGTGACATCTGCAATCCCTGCCGGCACGAAACTCTCTCTCAGCTCGGTCAACGTAACTGGCGGGCAAGCAGTAGTCGATCTTTCATCCAGGGCGCTGTCAACCACATATCGCGAGAAGCAGCTGATGGAGGCCCAGATTCGTGAAACCCTGTTGCAGCTAAATTCGGTTTTCACCGTTCGCCTCCAAATTGAGCGGGCACCACAGGACATTGTTGACATAGACGCATTCACGCCAACCTCCCTTTCAAGCTCTCCGGTGGCTTTTCTTGAGAGTGGCCTGAGCTACGTAGATGTGAGCAGTTCAACCAAGATTGTCGGCACCAATGGTGTTCTCGATCAATTGGGCGCCACCGAATTCTCGCTAAGCTCCGACGAGCGCACGATGCTGGTTCGCGGTTCGGCAGGCATTTACCTCAGCAGCTTTGGAACATTGGGCAGCAAGGCAAAGCTTCTGGCCGAAGGTACGGGATATGTTTCGCCTGTGATCGACCGCCAGGGGTTTAGTTGGGTTTCCGGAACTGCGCCAGGATCGGTCTTGAAAATTTACGGCCAAGCTGGCCAGCCTCTGCCAATTCTGGCCAATTGGTTGATTCCGCTATCCAAGTATGAGATTTCAATCAGCGAAGAAGGTGCCCGAGCCTTGATCGTGGCTGGCACTGGTTCTGACCGAAAAATCTTTGTTTCAGCAATCGTGCGCGATGAAAACGGCCGCCCAATTGAACTTGCCGAGCCAATTCAGCCAGTCAATTCCAAACTGCCAGTGATTTCAGCAAGCTGGGTTAATGCCACGTCAATTGGCTACCTAGAGGCAGCAGGGGAGTCTTACACCTCCGCTAGCGTTCAGACTCTGGGTGGTGTCTCAACCACGCTTCCTCGAATTGAGGCCGGAGCCAAGGTTGTGGGAAATAGCTCGGCCGGTTCAATCTTCATTCTCAATTCACGCGGTGAGCTTTACCAGCAGCGCGGTGTCGGCTGGACCCTGCTTCGCGGTCAGGTTACCGCTGTGCACTTCCCGGCAACATAGCATTCGGCAGCAGCCCAACTGATGGGCCGCTTAGCAGGTTATCCACCGTTTGGTCGATCAGGCTTTGATCTCAAAGCCTGCCTGAAACCATGGATTGGTGCTTGAAGATTTTCTAGACCTCTGGCTACCGGTCAAGTGCGTGCTTTGCTCAAAACCCCCGTCAATTCTGTGCGCTGATTGCGACCTCCAAATTTCACCGGGTCGGCAAGCGGTGCACCGCGGCACGCTTCAGGGTTGGGTAGTTCGCGATTATGACGAAGGTTCTGCCCAACTTATTGAGAGTTTTAAAGAGCAAGGGGTCACCTCGTTGGCCAAATATTTCGCCAAGCCCATGGCGGTGGCCATTTTTGAATCTGTGAACCATCATGATGTTTTAGTTGTGCCACCAAGCCGACCCGAGGCCCATAAGCGCAGGGGTTACCTACCCGCACAAATGCTGGCTGTGGCTTTAGCCAAGGAGCTTAGGGTGCTGGGCCGTCAGGTGCTCGTGGCTAGGCGCGCCCTCCGCCTCACCAAATCGGTGGCCGACCAATCGGGGCTGGCGGTGCAGCAACGGTTTGAAAACCTTGCTGGGGCGTTATGTGCAGATTCCGCCCTAAGTGGCCGAAATGTAATTTTGGTCGATGACATTGTGACCACTGGTGCCACCCTGCTGGAATGCCGCCGGGCAGTTATCCAAGCTGGGGCAAACTTTAGATTTTTCTCAACATTTGCTGAGACAAAGTCAAAAATGGCTACGAAGATTTGATTTTGGGTATACCTTTCTTTCACGGGCAACGTCGCCCGCAGATGGAGGTCATCATGGAAGTAAACATCTCAGCCCGCAACCTAAGCGTTTCGGACCGATTCCGCGAATACGTATCTGACCGCAGCCACAAAGTTGAGCAGCTTGCTCACAACGTGCAGTCGCTAGATATCAAAGTCACCAGACACGATCACAGTAAAACCTCCGGACCTGAAGATCAGGTTGAACTCACCGTTTTTGAACCAGGCCACGTAGTGCGCGCCGAGGCTCACGCAGGTGACAAATTTGCTGCCTTTGACATAGCCCTTGGCAAACTTGCCGAGCGTCTTCGCCGCGCCGCCGACCGCCGCAAGGTTCACCACGGCCGTCACGGTTCAATCGGCACCAGTGAGCTCACCGCTCACGATTTTGCCGAGCTAGACATCACTCCTGCCGATTCAGACGTTCTATTGGGCAAGGTGCGCGCCGATGCTGAAGCAGAGGCCCCAGACTTTGGCGACAGCCCAGTGGTCATTCGCCGCAAAGAGTTTGCGGGTACCCCAATGACGGTTGATGACGCTTTGTACCACATGGAGCTAATCGGTCACGATTTCTACCTATTCCTTGACTCAGAGACCGGCAAGCCAAGCGTGGTTTACCGCCGCAAGGGCTGGAATTACGGGGTAATTACCCTTTCCTAACGTTTGCTGAATTTCGCTTAGAGAGCAGGGCCCAACCGGTCTCCGGTTGGGCCCTGCGTCTAAGATTGAAGAAGAACCAATCAAACCGTAGGGGCGTAATTTTGGCATCAATCATCGACAAACTTCTTCGCGCTGGCGAAGGCCGTGTGCTCGCACGTCTGCGCAATTATGCCGAGGCCACCAATGCGCTTGAAGAAGATTTCAGTCACCTCTCAGAAGACGAGCTTCGCAACGAGACCGCGGTCCTTCGTGAGCGCTACGCCGCCGGTGAAAGCCTTGATGACTTGCTGCCTGAGGCCTTTGCTGCCGTCCGCGAGGCATCTAAGCGCACCCTTGGTCTTCGCCACTTTGATGTTCAGCTCATGGGTGGTGCTGCACTCCACCTGGGCAACATTGCCGAAATGCGCACCGGTGAAGGTAAGACCTTGGTGGCAACCCTGCCGGCTTACCTAAACGCTATTGCTGGCCGCGGTGTTCACGTGGTCACCGTAAACGACTTCTTGGCTAGCTACCAGAGTGACCTAATGGGCCGCGTGTTCCGCACCCTAGGAATGACCACCGGTTGCATTATTTCGGGGCAAGACCCAGCTGTGCGTCGTGAGCAGTACCTTGCCGACATTACCTACGGAACCAACAACGAATTTGGTTTTGACTACCTGCGCGACAACATGGCGTGGCAGCAGTCTGACATGGTTCAACGTGGTCACTTCTTTGCAGTAGTTGACGAAGTTGACTCGATCCTCATCGACGAGGCTCGCACCCCGCTAATCATTTCTGGCCCAGCCTCTGGCGAGGCAAACCGTTGGTTCAACGAGTTCTCAAAGATCGCCGAAAAGCTTCAGCCAGTCATTGACTACGAGGTCGACGAAAAGAAGCGCACAGTTGGAATTTTGGAGCCGGGCATTGCCAAGGTTGAGGACTACCTGGGCATTGGCAACCTTTACGAGTCGGTAAACACTCCACTGATTTCATTCCTGAACAACTCGCTCAAGGCCAAAGCTTTGTTCAAGCGCGACAAAGACTACGTTGTCATGAACGGCGAGGTCTTGATCGTTGACGAGCACACCGGCCGCATCTTGGCTGGCCGCCGTTACAACGAGGGTATCCACCAAGCAATTGAAGCCAAGGAGGGCGTCGAGGTAAAGGCTGAGAACCAGACCCTAGCCACTGTTACTCTGCAGAACTACTTCCGTCTTTACAACAAGCTATCGGGCATGACCGGTACCGCCGAGACTGAGGCTGCCGAGTTCATGAGCACCTACAAGTTGGGTGTTGTTCCGATCCCAACCAACAAGCCAATGGTTCGCATTGACCAGCCAGACCTCATCTACAAGAACGAAGAGGTCAAGTTCAACCAGGTTGTCATCGATATTGCTGAGCGACACAAGAAGGGCCAGCCAGTTTTGGTTGGTACCACCAGCGTTGAGAAGAGCGAATACCTGTCTAAGTTGTTGGCCAAGGCTGGCGTGCGTCACGAGGTTTTGAACGCCAAGAACCACGCTCGAGAGGCATCAATCGTTGCCCAGGCTGGACGTTTGGGTGCCGTTACTGTGGCTACCAACATGGCTGGTCGCGGTACTGACATCATGCTTGGTGGAAACGCCGAGTTCTTGACCGTTGAAGCTTTGAACAAGCAGGGTCTGCACGCAGACGAAACCCCAGAGGCCTATGAGGCTGCCTGGGCTACCGAATTCGCCAAGATCAAAGAAGACGTCACTGCCGAGGCTGAAAAGGTCCTGGCTGTCGGTGGTCTTTATGTTCTGGGCACCGAGCGCCACGAGTCGCGCCGCATTGACAACCAGTTGCGTGGTCGTGCCGGTCGCCAGGGTGACGTCGGTGAGTCGCGTTTCTACCTTTCACTCACAGATGACCTAATGCGTCTGTTCAACTCGGGTGCGGCCAGTTCTCTAATGAACCGTGCCAGTGTTCCAGACGAGATGGCAATCGAATCAAAAGTTGTCAGTCGTGCAATCGCCAGCGCCCAGTCGCAGGTTGAAGGTCGCAACGCTGAGATTCGCAAGAACGTTTTGAAGTACGACGACGTTCTAAACCGTCAGCGTGAGGCCATCTACAGCGATCGCCGTCACATTCTTGAGGGTGACGACATTGCTGCTCGAGTAGAGACCTTCTTGAATGATGCAATTGCCGCTATTGTCGAGGGCCACATTTCTGACCACGCTGGCAGCGACTGGGATCTAGAAGCGCTATGGGCTGAGCTCAAGGCCATCTACCCAATCAGTCTTGAGATTTCTGAGGTACTGGCCGAGGCAGGCAACCGTTCACGCCTTACCCGTGACTGGCTAACCCGCGAGATTGTCAGTGATGCCAAGCTTGCCTATGCAAAGCGCACCGAGGCAATCGGTGAGCCGGCTATGCGTGAGCTTGAGCGCCGTGTGGTTATGTCAGTGGTTGACCGCAAGTGGCGCGATCACCTTTACGAAATGGACTACCTAAAAGAAGGTATTGGTCTTCGTGCCATGGCACAGCGTGACCCGCTGGTTGAGTACCAGCGTGAGGGTTACAGCATGTTCCAGCAGATGATGGGGCAAATTAAAGAAGAGGCCATCGGTTTCTTGTTCAACGTTGAGGTTGAGGTAACTCCAGCTCCACGCCCATCTGCTGAGCAGTTGACCTACATTGCTCCGAACGAGGACGGTGCTGCAGAGGCTCACTCAGGTGCCGAGAACGTTGCAAAGCAAACCCCGGCTAACCCAACTCAGAAGCCTGAGCAGGGTGGCCAGGGAAGCTCGTTCTTCCGCTCATAAATTGTTGGTGGCTACAGCACCGAAAGTGATGTGGCGCGCCAGCGATGATTGATGCCTTCGAGCCGAATAACCACGGCTCGATTGCGGCGTTGCCCATTCAGCATGACCACTGATTCAATAACTCCGTCACGGGGCGATTCTGTGCGCATGCTACCGACCGCAAATTTCTGGTGTTGAGCTTTTATGCCGTTTTCTTCTCGATACTCGCGAGCCTGTCTAGCCTTGATCTGCAAACTTTGGTACACGCCATCGGTTAGAAATCTAGAAAGCTGATCAGCCTGGCGGGTGCCCGCAATAACCTCGACCACGCCAGTTGCCAATAGCTTCAGGCTGTCATTTGGGTTAGGCAGGTCTTTTGAACTTATGAACTGCTTGCCAAAGAAAGCTTCGGACTCCAAAGGGTTCCTCACGTTTCGAATCTTCTTTTTGGCCGCTGGTTTCTTGGCAGTGACGTCTTTGTCACCATTGCCAGGCAGATCTTCATTGCCAAAATCTTCTGGTACCGCATTAGCTTTCATTCTTGACCCCCAGTTCCGTAAGTTAACTCCGCTGATTGATGCGAAGAATTTGAAAGTAGTCCCTCGAATTAATGGCTGGCAATAGGTGGTTATCTACCTGTGGATAACTTTCATGACCTTGTCAGAGCTCGGCACATAATTGGCCGATGCAAATCGATGACCTTTTTGAGGACTTAGAAGCCCAGTTTGAGGCTGCCGAAAACACACCTGCAGCCCAATTAATTAATGGAAAAGCAAGGGTTGCGCTGGTTCAGGATTTAGACCTTGCAAAACACCATTTAGTGGCTCCGGTAATTGGCTTAGATTACGTAGCCGGGCTAGATGAAAAGTTACCAATTTGGAATCTTCTGTCATTCCAAAACGTGCGCTCTTTGTCCTTCAGTCAGGGCGACGAGGCCTCGTTGCCACGCACTCGCGTAGCCGAAAATCTGCTTGCCGCGTGCTTGAAAAATATGAAAACTCCCATAGCCGCCGAATGGAAAGGCATGGGAGATGGCGCGTTCAGACCGGTAAGTATCCTTCAGGTTTCTGAATCCATGCTGGTGCTCGCTGCCGATAACGAATCGGGGTTGATTGGCGTGCCCATCTGCCGGTTGGCGCACCTCAGAATTCTGTCTGTGGATAATTTCGGTGTCTAGGTCAAAACTCGGTTTGACTTGCGGCATGAAATCATCACGTGCTGGCCGGGCATCCGGCTCAAAGGTAAAACTTCTTTTGCTGGCTGCGGGTTTTGCCGCTCTGGCATTCATGACGCTCACCTATGCTTACCAGCAGTTATCGGGTTCGCAACAATACTTGGTGGCGGCCAAAGGTATTGCATCGGGCGCTCAGGTGTCAGAGGTCGACTTCAATATTGCCGAGTTTGACCTAGCGGGAAGCGCGGGTGACTACCTGAAACCAAACGAGTTGCCGCCCGGCGCCTATGTATTGGGTCCATTTCGAGCCGGGCAGTTGATCCCTAAAAGCGCCATCGCCAACGCGGTAATCGATGACAGAGTGCCGGTTGTGGTTACCTCGGCCATGGGTTTGCCAGACGCACTGCAGCCAGGTTCTTCGGCCGATGTTTGGGTTACTCCAATTTTGGAAAATAACTCATTCGGTGATCCGTATCTGCTGGTCTTAGCAGCCGAGGTTGGGCGTTTGTCTGAACCATCAGCCGTGTTTGCCGATGCTGCCCCAAATGTTGAACTCTGGGTGCCAGAAGACGCAGTGGCAGCGGTTCTCAAGGCTCAAGCTGGCGGCAGCGAGCTCTCGTTAGTCATGAGGCCGACTTTTGCAGACTGAAACTGGCAAGATCATCGCCGTTTGGGGCCCGTCGGGGTCGCCGGGTAAAACCACGATTGCACTCGGATTGGCTGGTGAACTGGCAGATAACGGCAAAGGCGTAACCTTTGTTGATCTGGACCTCGCCGCTAGTTCTACCGGGGTAATGCTTGGTCTCGGTGACGGACCAGGAGGCATCGCTGCCGCGGCGCGACTGGTTGGGCATTCTCGTTTTGACGCGGATCAGTTTCAACGTTTATCGGTCGAGGTGCCGGTCGGTAAATGCTCCTTCAGGTTGCTGGCGGGCCTTGCTTCAGCAGAGCGGTGGCCAGAGATTGCAGTGGATCGCGCCGAGGAAATACTTGCTGTGGCGGCAGAAAACTCTGACTTCGTGATTGTCGATCTTTCGTCCTCATTGGAGGCAAACCTGCGGCACAGTATTACAGGATTGGAGCGAAATGCCGTCACCTGGCAAGTGCTACAAAATGCACAGCAGGTCATAACAATTTGCTCCGCCGACCCGGTCGGCATTGCCAGGTATTTGCGTGAGGTTAGCGCACTCCAGGCTCTGCGGCCGCAGGGGCAGTTGCTATGTGTCGTGAATCGGCTTCGAACCTCGGTGTTGGGCTCTTCAGCTAAACAACAGATTGCAGAAACGCTTGGCCGGTTGGCTCAGATAACCGTGGATTGCTTCATTCCAGATGACCCTACTGCCACTGACTCAGCCATGAAGTCAGCAGTTTCAATAAATCAAGCAAAACGGTCCTCCTTGGCTCGCATGGCAATCTCGGTGCTTACCAAAGGGTTGGTGTTGGGGGAGCGCTCGCCGCTGGACCGGCGCATCGCTAAACTCGGTTAGGTGTCAACGCTTAGCGAACTAATCAAGGCCAACGGTGGCCGAACCAGTCATGCCGATATCGAGTGGCTGCACCTGCTCATGGCAGATTGGCAGCTAATTGCCGACCTAGTGTTCGCCGACCTAGTGCTTTGGGTGCCCACTTCGGAGGGCAATTTTGTGGCAGCTGGGCACGCGCGCCCATCGAGTGCCGCAACTATTTTTTACCGCGATATCAGTGGTGCCCCGGTGCGCAAAGAGTGGGCGGCACAGGTTAGTGAAGCGTTCAATTCAGGTTTCATGGTTGAGAATCGCGTTCAGTCATCTGATGAGGGTTTCACCTCTCGCCTAAGTGCCTACCCGGTGCGCCGCCGGGTGTCAACCAAGTCTGAAGAGGTCACCAAAGACCCAATCGCGGTGATTACCCGTCACACTAACCTCAGCGATGTCAAAGTTCCTAACCGCTTGCAGCTCAACTATTTAGGCTGCGGCAACGACCTGCTCGACATGGTTGCCGCCGGGTATTTTCCTGACTTTGGCAACCCCACCGGCCCTCGTCGCGGTGCCCCGCGAGCCAACGATGGCCTTTTGCGCCTAGATGTTGATGGCACTGTCATTTTTGCTAGCCCCAACGGCCTTTCGGCATTCAACCGCCTGGGCATCAAGGGTGAGCTAGAGGGTCAATCTTTGGCCACGGCATCAACTCCGGTGCTGAAAGATCGCAACGTAGACGAGAGTCTTCCGCTGGTGCTTACCGGCCGCGCACCGTGGCGCACAGACATGGAGTCACGAAATGTGACGCTGACTGTGCGAGCCATTCCGCTTAGGTCTGCAAATGAGCGCACCGGTGCCATTGTTTTGTGCCGCGATGTCACCGAGCTTAGGCGTCAAGAGCGTGAGCTGATCACAAAAGACGCTACCATTCGTGAGATTCACCACCGCGTGAAGAATAATCTTCAGACTGTGGCAAGCCTGCTCAGAATCCAGGCGCGGAGAAGCCAGAGCGAAGAAGCCAAGGACTCACTTCAGCAGGCCATGCGCAGGGTTTCAGCTATTGCTCTGGTACACGACACTCTGTCAGAGGGCTTGAACCAAGACGTGAACTTTGATGAGGTGTTTGACCGCATTCTCATGTTGGCAACCGAGGTTGCCTCTTCTATGAACACATCGGTGCGCACCATTCTTGACGGCCGGTTTGGGCAACTGAAGAGTGAAATTGCCACACCGTTGGCTGTGGCACTGACCGAGGTGATTACCAACGCCGTTGAGCACGGGCTAGCTGAACGTAGTGGAGTGGTAGCAGTGAATGCCGAACGTAAGCCGAAGCAGTTGTTGATTACAGTCTCTGACAACGGCAAGGGTTTGCCAGACGGCAAACTTGGTCAGGGTCTAGGAACGCAAATTATTAGAACCCTTATTGAGGGTGAGTTGCGAGGAACAATTTTCTGGTCTTCCCCGAGTGAGGGTGGAGCCAGAGTAGCAATTGCAGTGCCGCTCTAAAGCGGTAAAACTTCTGTCAAATAATGATTGTCTATTCAGACTAGCCGGCACGACGTGCGCGTGCGTACTTGCGCTTTAGAGACTTGCGCTCGTCTTCACTCAGACCACCCCAAACGCCGGTGTCCTGGTTTTCTTTGATTGCGTACTCTAGGCACTGGGTGGCTACGCCACACTCGCGGCAAACAGCTTTTGCTTGCTCAATTTGCTCTACTGCAGGACCGGTGTTACCAACTGGAAAGAAAAGTTCTGGATCTTCGGTGAGGCAACGAGATTCATTCAGCCACTGCATATTCATACGTGCGGTATTCCTTTTTGTAGTAAAACTTTAGGCATTCTGCCAGACGAGGATGAAAGTCATCTTTAGAAGGTGAATTACGCTAGAAGAGCCGTTTCACAAGAACTTTTCCTTCCAAAATGGTTTCACACCCAAGCCCTTTTGGCAAGACCCAATATTGAGGAACCATGACTAAAAACGCCCAAAAGAAGCCTGCTCCGCTGATCGTTGCAGCCTCACTAGTAATGGTCGAGGGGCTCGTCGTAGCCTATTTTGCAGTCCAGCTCGGAATTGGCATCCTCATGGGCGACAGTCGCAGTTTTGTAACTGCGGTGGCACTCTTTGCTCTGGTTGCCGCAGCGGCCGCCTGGGTTATTTACGCTGGCTTTTCACTTCTCAAGGGCAAGCGCTGGGCTCGAAGCGGGGCCCTCTTTTGGCAACTAATTCAGTTGGCGGTGGCAGCCGGGTCTTTCAGCGGCCAGTTTGGCAGTCAGGCTATTGGTTGGAGCCTCATTTTGCCGTCTATCGCAGTGCTAATTGCCCTTTTCAATAAACAAACCATTGCTGCCACCATGAAGGGCAGTGACCCAGAGTAGAACTGGGTCAGGCCAAAAGTTGGGTCAGGCTAACCAGGTTTTAGATGCCCAGTAGCTTGCGCAACATCAGCACGTGACCGGTGGCCTTCACGTTATAAAGTGCCAGGGCAACCTTGCCCTCTTCATCAATTGCAAAAGTTGAACGCAGAACTCCGGTGTACTCGCGGCCGTAGAGCTTTTTTAGGCCGTATGCGCCGAAAGATTTGTGAACCTCAAGGGTGTCGTCGCTGAGTAGGTCAAAGTTCAAATCTTGGTTGTCGTGGAAACCCTTTAGTTTCTTGACTGCGTCTGGCGAAATGCCCAAAACTGTGTAGCCGGCGGCCTTGAACGGGTTTAGATTGTCGTTGAAGTCACAAGCTTCTTTGGTGCAACCCGGGGTTGCTGCGGCAGGGTAAAAGTACAAAATTACCTTTTGCCCTCTGAAGTCAGAAAGTGAAACAGGCTTTGCGTCATGGTTCTCAACGGTGAAATCTGGGGCAAGGTCCCCGACAGCAAGTTTTTTATCTTCAGACATATTTACCAGTCTATTCGATGTGGTATTGTTGTATCTCGTTGCGCTGGTCCAGCCAACATGCGCCTCTAGCTCAATCGGCAGAGCAACTGACTCTTAATCAGTGGGTTCCGGGTTCAAGTCCCGGGGGGCGCACCAAATCCCGGTTCCTTCTCACGAGGGCCGGGGTTTTTGCTTTAACCAGCGCCGAGCGGTGGCTAGTTGCCAGTTTTGCAAACCTTATCGCTGTGCTCTAAAACAAACTCGCCGGTGTCAATACTCAATGCATCAGGCGTCACGGTTGCGGACCAGGTGTATGCCTCAGATAAATCTGGAATGGCGTCAACATTTACAGTCAGTTGGTTGCCGGTTTGGCTCCACGTTCCGCCAAATTGTTCAAACCCTTCAAGGTAAGTTTTGAAACTTCCATCATTCAAAAACGCGTATGCCCAATACTGCTCGGGGATTGTTGCGCCTCCTTGATCCTCTTGCGCTGGAACTAGGTAGCAGTAGATTCCGGCAACTTGCATTTGCTCAACGGCAGGCTCTGGCTCAAATAGCCCGCCAAAAAACTCGACCACACCTACCCGGCCAATCTCGTCAAACACGGCCAGCGGTGACTTGCCATCAATAGCCAGGATTCCGAAGAGCCCGCCCAAAAGCACGACCAGACCACCGGCAAGCCCAGCGCAACCTTGAACCAAACAACTGCGTTTCTTTGGTGCCATTGGAAAACCCCCATTTTCTCTTCTTGTCACATAGTGACACAGTTTTGAATCCTCCTTCATCAATTACTATTCGATTAGGTCGAACTTGGGGGAGCTTTGATTAAACAAATTTCCATGGCGGCAATTATCGCCATGATGTTAGCCGGGTGCGCGGTCGCAACTGATTCGGATAGTGCTCGGCCAGTTGAGACGGCTCCGGTAGCTGGCGCAGAGTGCCAGCGCTTGGGCAAATCGGTTGAGGTCGGTACAAGCACCTTCGAGTGCCGTTACGCGGCCAACATGAACTTGCAGTGGCATGAGTTGCTTGGTGCAACCACTGTGCCGGCTTCTCGTGCAAACCTAGTCGATTGGGATACCTGCCGAATCGAGGATCAACGTCCGAAAGATGGGCCAACTTATCATTCGGGCAGCACTTCCTTCCCTTTTCGAGTTGGTCGCATGAATTACGACGGAAAAATCGACATCGCTCTAATTCCAATCGATTACCCAAATCGTGAGAGCACCAAGAGCCCACTCGACCTTTTGAAGCCAGAGATGGAGGCTATCGATTCACTGGTCCTTCAGTGGTCAGGAGGAATTGAGCAGATTGAATGGCACCTGCCAGCATCTTGGCTTCGCATGCCAAAGGAGGCTGAGAATTACGCCCTCGACCATAAATCGGTGCAAGGCGATGGATCATTGAAGGCTGACTCGGATGTTCAACTACTTAGCGCCGAGGAGCAAGCTTTTGATGTTTTCTCAGCCGCAGAGCAAGAAATTGATCTTTCGAAAATTGACTTTGGAATAATCGTCTCGAACCCGCAAGCACGCGAGGTTGCCTTTGGGCCAGCCAGTCACGAACGAAGAGTGATAACAGCTGAGGGGGTCTACGATTTCCCATACTTCGGGCTTGGATCGTTTGTAATGAATGACGGCCGCGCTCCGTGGACCTTCATGCTGCATGAACTGCTGCACTTCAGGGGTGTGGCAGGTCACGCACCTGGCAATGAGGTTCCTTACAATCTGATGAGCGGAGGCGAGTCGCTGACCTTCTGGGATGCATTCATTCTTGGGTGGCACAAGCAAGAGCAAGTTGCCTGTCTCGATGCATCTGCGATTGACTCAGAAAAAATCACCATTGGCTCCATGGATTTGCCGCAGTCGGGTGTTCGTGGAATTGTCATCAGGCTAGATGACCAACGTGTTTTGGTAGTGGAATCAAGGCGAAAAAACGAATTCAACTATTCGGTGCCTAAGGGTTTTGCTGGCGTGCAGGTCTACTTAGTTGACAGTTCTAAAGAAGCTAATCGGTTTGATGGGAACGTAGAACGCGAGAAAGATTACTTTGCCTATTACCTTCGGATTGATGGGCTGAGTCATCACGAGATACCAGAATTGCAGAATTATTTAGTGCCGGGGTACTCGGATCTGAATGAAACAGCTTTTCAGGGAGATTCGTTCACCTTCGAAGGTTTGAGGATCTCCGTTGCGGCTAGTGGTGATTTTGATGAAATCTTGGTTGAAAGACTCAAGTAGCATCACTGATTATTACGATTTGCGAATGACGACACGTAGTGTCAAAGCCGCACTGCGATAATCATTAGATGCCCGACAACCACGTTTCAGCAGCCCCGCTAGCCGAATTAAGAAACCGCCACAGTTCAAAGTGGCGCCGCTTTGCGCCAGACGTTTTGCCTATGCACGTTGCTGAAATGGATTTTCAGAACGCTGAGCCTATAAAGCGCGTGCTGATTGACATGATTCAAGCCTCAGATCTTGGCTACCTTGGCCCGGTGCCAGAGGTAGGCGAGGCTTTTGCCGAGTTTGCAGCTAAACGTTGGAACTGGGCGGTTGATGCCAAACAGATCAAGTTAGCCACCGATGTTGGTGTTGCCGCCGTTGAAATCTTTCGAGCACTGGGAACCCCGGGCGACAAGGTTGTCATTAACACCCCGGTCTACAGCGCCTTCTTCGGCTGGATGGCTGAAACTCACCTAGATTACGTGGATGTTCCGCTGGTGCAATCTGGCACCGATTGGAACCTGGATTTGGTCGGGCTAGAGCAGGCCTTTGCCGGGGGCGCAAAGTTCTATTTGCTCTGCCACCCACACAACCCACTGGGCAAAGTTTTTACTCGAGACGAACTTACCGCGATTGCCGCTTTGGCCAAGAAGTATGACGTTTTGGTCATCAGCGATGAAATTCACGCACCGCTCACCTACCCTGGCCAAGAATTTGCCCCGTACCTAAGCTGCGGCCCAGATGCCGAGGAGACCGGTGTGACCATAACCTCTTCAAGTAAGTCTTGGAACACTGCCGGATTGAAGGCAGCTTTCTTGGTGAGTCAAAGTGCTACCGTGGCCAGCAAACTGGCTGTGCTCCCGCCTGACATGCACTGGCGCTCGTCGTTACTGGGCGCCTTTGCCATGGTTGAGGCCTACCGCAACGGCAGCGAGTGGCTTGATTCAGCTATCGATGCAATTCAAGCAAGCTACCGCCACATGGTTGCCGAAGTTGCCGCTAAATTACCTAGCGTCACCGTGTTTGAACCAGTGAGCGGCTACCTAAGCTGGTGGGATGTTTCGGCTCTAAACCTTGGTGATCAGCCGGCCAAAACCATTTTGGAGCAGGCAAAAGTTGCCGTTGTTGAGGGCACCGATTTGGGTGGCGCGGCCGCGGCAAATTACCAGAAATTCATCCGGTTCAACTTTGGAACAAGCCCAGAAAATATCGCTGAGGCAATTGATCGAATCGCGAAGCTTAGATAGCTTTCAGCGCGGTTTCGATATCGCGGATTAGATCGTCCTGGTGCTCCAAGCCAACTGACAGGCGAACGGTGCTCGGGGTGATTCCCATCTCGGCCTGAATCTCCAGTGACAAGCGGCGGTGTGTGGTTGACGACGGGTGAGTCATCAACGACTTGCTGTCGCCAAGGTTGTTTGAGATGTCAATAACCTGCAGAGCGTTCATGAAACGGAACACCGCGTCTTTGTCGGCCTTGAACTGAATCGCCACGGTAGATCCGCCGCCCTTCATTTGGGACTTGGCAAGTTCGTATCCGGCGTGTGACTTTAGGAACGGGTAAGCCACGCGCTCAATTGCCGGGTGGTTTTCGAAAGCCTCAGCAATTGCGGTCGCGGTGTTGCTCATGCGCTCGACGCGCATGGTCATGGTCTCAAGTGACTTGAGCATTACCCAAGCATTGAACGCGCTCATCGATGGGCCGGTGTGACGGGTGAACGGAATCACGGTGTTGGTGATGAACTCGCGGCTACCCAAAATGGCACCGCCTAGAACGCGGCCTTGACCGTCGATGTGCTTGGTGGTTGAATACATGACCACGTCAGCGCCAAGTTCTAGCGGGCGCTGCAAGACCGGTGAGGCCATTACGTTGTCAACAATCACAATGGCGCCAGCCTTGTGAGCAAGGTCAGACACCATGCGAATGTCTGTGATCTCCATGAGTGGGTTGCTTGGAGACTCAATGAAAACTGCGGTGGTTGGCTCGGCCAAGGCGGCTGCCCAACCTTCGGGGGTGTTCTCTTCAACCAGAACGGTGTTGATTCCCCACTTAGGCAGAATCTCGGTCAGCACCACATAGCAAGAGCTGAACATGGCAGCATAGGCAACCACGCGGTCGCCGGCTTTGACCAATGAGGCAACTGAGGCAAACATGGCAGCCATGCCGGTGGCGGTTGCAAAACAAGCCTCGGCGCCCTCAAGCATGGCTAGACGATTTTCAAATTGGGCCACGGTTGGGTTGGCAAAACGGCTGTACAAGAAGTGGTCGGTTTCGTCACGGAATGACGACTCAGCCTGCTCAGCAGAGTCGTAGGTGAAACCGCTGTTTAGAAAAAGAGCTTCGCTAGTTTCGCCAAAGCCGGTGCGGCTTAGCGCTCCACGAATTGCTTGAGTGTCTGGGTGCAGTTGCCACTCTGGCTTGGATTCGTCGTGGCCAGTCTGGTAACCCCAAGGGCGGTTTCTCTTAGTCATTCAGCAATTTTATCAGTGCCGCCAACCGTGGCCACTGCCTCGGCCAGGGCTATCGCGGCCTGGTCAAGTTCTGCATCTGTGGTCTGGTGAGAAAAACTGAATCTGATAGCCGTTTGCGCCAGTTCGGCATCAAAGCCCATGGCAGTTAGAACATGCGATGGTTCGTCGCTCCCTGCCGCACAAGCTGAGCCACTAGAAACGATTATGTTGCGACGTTCGAGCTCAAGCAGCAGCGCCTCGCCGCTTAGGCCCGGCACGCAGAATGAAGCGATGCTTGGCAAACGATTGACCGGGTGGCCGGTGAGAACCACCTGAGGCACAAGCTTTTGAACCTTTGCAATAAATCGGTCCCGAGATTCTGAAACTCTGGCTGCTTCACCTTCTAGGTCACCTAGATCAGCCACGGCTGTTGCCAAGGCAACCGCCCAGGCAAGGTTTTCGGTTCCTGATCGTCGGCCATTTTCTTGGCCACCTCCGTGCAAAAGCGGTTCAACTGCCAGCCGGCCCCGAATGTAGGTGGCTCCCGAACCCTTTGGGGCACCAAACTTGTGGCCTGAGATAGTCAGGGCGTCAACGCCCAATTCAGCAACCTTGCAGTTCAGCCAAGCAGCTGCCTGAACCGCATCGGTGTGAAAGGCTGCCCCAACCTCGTGGGCCAAGGCGGCCAGCTTTTTGACTGGGTGAATTGTTCCGACCTCGTTATTGGCCATCATCAGGGTGACCAAGGTGGTGTCAAGACGCAGAGCAGTTTTTAGCTGTGCTTCAGAGACGCAACCCATTAGGTCTACGTCTAGCCAGGTCACTTCAAACTTGTGGTGACGCACCAGGTAATCAATGCTCTGTAGCACCGCTTCGTGTTCGGTGGGTGAGCTAACAATGTGCCGACCTCGTGGGTTAGCCAGCGCCAAACCCTCGATGGCAAGGTTGATGCCCTCGGTGCCTCCAGATGTAAAAATGACTTCGCTGCCGCGACAACCCAGCCACTTGGCCACCGCGTCGCGGGCGGCCTCAAGTGCCATTCCCGCACGGTGACCCAACTCGTGTGTGCTCGAGGGGTTTCCGAACTCGTTGGTTAGCCAAGGCCACGCGGCTTTGAGTGCATCTGGATTGACCGGGGTAGTGGCGGCGTGGTCTAAATAGATCATGGTCTGGGTCTTTACTCGGCCACGTCAAGGTTGATGTCAAGGCCCAGGTCAAGCGAGCGCACACTGTGGGTCAGGGCCCCAACCGAAATCACGTCTACTCCGGTGGCGGCGATTGCAGCAACGGTCTCTAGGTTGACCCCGCCTGAAGCCTCAACTACAGCCCGCCCGGCAACCAGTGCCACGCCGGCGCGCAGCTCATCGAGGCTGAAATTATCGAGCATGATGATGTCGACGCCGCCTTCAACCACCGGCAGAATCTGGTCAATTCGGTCAACTTCAACTTCAAACTTGATTGCGGCCGGTAACTCGGCTCGAACCCGCTTGAGCTCAGCGGTCAGGTCCTTGCCCCCGGCGGTCAGGATAGCTAGGTGGTTATCTTTAGCTAAAACCTGATCCGATAACGAGAATCGGTGATTGGTTCCACCGCCGTCACGAACCGCTTGGCGTTCAAATTCACGCAGGCCCGGTGTGGTCTTTCTGGTGTCCAAAATCTTTGCACCGGTGCCGGCAACCGCCGCAACATACTTGGCTGTCTGGGTTGCAATTCCGCTCATACGCTGAGTAAAGTTCAGGCCAATACGCTCGCCTCGGAGCACGGCCCTGGCGGAGCCGCTAACTGTGGCCAAATTTTGCCCGGCTGCAAAGGCTTGACCGTCGGCTACCAAAATCTCAACAGCGATATTGGCATCGCACAACTCAAACGCAGCCTTGAACACCTCGGCTCCGCTGAAAATGCCTGGCTCGCGAGCAACCAACTGAGCGGTAGCGGTAGCGGTTTCAGGAATCAGATACTCGGATGTGATGTCACCGTTGGGTGCGTCTTCGTGCAGGGCGTTGGCAACTACGGCGCTGATGTGTTCTTTGGTCAGCATTATTGAGCCTTTCGAACAATGGTGATTGGTTTGGCCATCGCCGGATTGGTTTGCGGGTAGTCCAGCCGGAAGTGCCCGCCTCTTGATTCTGTTCGGGCCTCGGCTGAGGCTGTCACAGCGCGTGCCAAAAGCAGAAGGTTAGCGTCTTCCCAGTCGGTGAAAAGGCGGTTCTCTTGGTTTGCTGAGCGCCACTTGCCGAGTGCGGTCCGGTTAGCCGCCAAGCCCTCGGCATCGCGAGCCAGACCCACGTTGTCCCACATCAGGGTCTGAAGTTCAACTCGGTCAACTACGTTGCGCGCTGTGCGGGCTAGAGCGCTGTCGGCCTCATCGAGTAGTTCAATTTCGGCCACGCGCCCAGTGGTCTGCCATCTAGTTGACGCAGCGCCGGTTGGCCATGGCTCGTTCAGTGCCTGCACTGCTCGGCGTGAAAAAACGATCGATTCCAACAACGAGTTAGACGCCAGCCGGTTGGCTCCGTGAGCACCGGTGCAGGCAACTTCGCCCACGGCAAATAGGCCTTCGATACTGGTGCGGCCCCAAATATCGGTGGCCACACCCCCCATCCAGTAGTGTGCCGCTGGGGTCACCGGGATCGGGTTCTTGCCCCAGTCCAAACCGTAGGCGCGCGTTGCTTTGGAAATGCTTGGGAACCGCTTATTCAAAAAGTCCGAGCCCAGTCCGGTGGCATCAAGTAGCACGGGTTGGCCGCCCTGCGAGAGCATTTCAGCCTGAATGCCTCGGGCCACCACGTCGCGCGGGGCCAGCTCGGCGAGCGGGTGAAGCTTCTGCATAAATCGCTCGCCTGAGTTGTTGATCAGCACGGCGCCATCACCTCGCACGGCCTCTGAAATCAGAAAGCTGCCTGGCACGGCCAAAGCGGTTGGGTGAAATTGATAGAACTCAACATCGGCAAGTTCGGCGCCGGCTCTAAATGCGGCGGCTACGCCATCACCGGTGGTTACAGCCGGGTTAGTGGTGTGGCGATACAGCTGCCCGGCACCACCGCTGGCCAAAATCACCGCGTCAGCCTCAACAAAGTGGCTGCCAGAGGCGTCCATTAGATGCACCCCTGAGACCTTGCCGTTATTGATCTCAAAATCCACGACAAACGTGTATTCGTGAATCGCAGTCGCTGTAGCTTTGAGGGTCTCAACCAGGGCTCGGCTAATGTCAGCACCGGTTGCGTCGCCGCCAGCATGCAACACTCGTGCGTGAGAGTGGGCCGCCTCTAACCCCAGCGCAAAGTTTGCGCCCTGCCGGTCAAAGTCCACACCAAACCTCACCAGGTCGCTGATGCGGTTTGGGCCCTCAGCACACAAAACCTCAACTGCTGGCTGGTAGCAGTAACCAGCGCCGGCAGCCATAGTGTCGGCAACGTGTTCGGCAACTGTGTCATCAGAAGAAACCACGGCAGCAATGCCACCCTGGGCATAGTGAGTGTTGCTCTCTGCCAGGTTTGACTTGGTAACTAGTGTTACCTCGTGCGTGCGGCTTGCCTCTACCGCCGCAATAAGGCCAGCGATTCCGCTTCCGATAACTACAAGTTTTTTCATCACGAGGGCCTAAAGCGGCTTTGCCTCCAACATTCTTTCCAAGGCAACTTTTGCCCCGGTAGCAACCTGCTCGTCAACCACAATCTGGTTCACGACCTCCCCGGCAACCAGACGCTCCAATACCCAGGCAAGGTATCCAGGGTGAATGCGATACATCGTCGAGCAAGGGCAAACCACCGGGTCAAGGCAGAAGATTTTGTGCTGCGGAAACTCTGCGGCCAGGCGTTGAACCATATTGATCTCGGTACCAATCGCAAAGGTGGTTGGCTCGGTTGCAGCAATTACGGCCTTGCGAATGTAGTCGGTCGAGCCGTATTCATCCGCCGCGTCAACAACTTCCATTGGGCTTTCCGGGTGCACAATCACGCGCACTCCAGGGTGCTCGGCGCGGGCTTTATCAATCTGCGCAACGCTGAAGCGCTTGTGAACAGAGCAGAAACCGTTCCAAAGTACAACCTTGGCATCGACTAACTGCTGCTCGGTGTTGCCGCCCAGCGGCTTACGACCAAACCAAAGCGGCATTAGATCGGTGCTAATGCCCATGGCCTTTGCGGTGTTGCGTCCAAGGTGCTGATCTGGGAAAAACAGCACGCGCTGACCGCGTTCAAAGGCCCACTTAAGCACGATGGCCGCGTTTGAAGACGTGCAAACAATGCCACCGTGTTCTCCGCAAAAAGCTTTGAGGGCAGCCGATGAGTTCATGTAGGTCACTGGAATGATCGGCACGCGCCCCTCGGCATCAGGTTCGGTGCCGTAAATCTCCTCGAGCTGCTCCCAGGCCTGGGTTACTGAATCAATGTCAGCCATGTCGGCCATTGAGCAGCCGGCCGCCAGGTTCGGCAGAATTACCACCTGGTCATCTCCAGAGAGAATGTCGGCTGTTTCGGCCATGAAGTGCACGCCACAGAAGACAATTGCCTTGGCTTCAGGGTGGGCTTTGGCAGCGTTGGCTAGTTGGAACGAGTCGCCCAGGTAGTCCGCGTGCTCGACGATTTCGTCGCGCTGGTAGAAGTGTCCAAGAATCACAACCTGATCGCCAAGGGTCTTTTTAGCAGCGATGATTCGTTCGCGCAGCTCTTCATCGGTTGCTGTTTTGTACTCATCAGGTAGTGCCCCCTGACGAGGGGAGCCGGTGGGAATCAGGTCACCGCTTGACGCACCAGGGCCATAGGCGACCGGTCCGGAATCAAATTCCCACGGGCCTTTTGCCAAAGATGGGCTGCAGGTGGTGTCTTCAGACTGGCCCTTAACAATCAACTGGATGCGCTGATTGACCGATGCTGTGGTCATTTGTTTTCTCCTGATTTTGTGGCGCGATAAAGCTGTGGTGGTCGGTGCCGGGTGCCGGCAAGGCGCTCGCCGGTTGGCTCCACGGTGCCTTCTGCCTCGACCATGCGTCTAAAGTTGCCCGGGTCAAGCTGCAGGTTTAGAACGGCTTCGTAGACCTCTCGAAGTTGGGCAAGGGTAAATAGCTCGGGCAAAAACAGGTGGGCCAATTGGCTGTAGGCAAGCTTGTTTCTCAGGCGGTCTAGTGCGTAATCAACAATGATGTTGTGGTCAAAGGCCAGGTTCGGCAAGTCGTCTGCCCAGAACCACTGAACGTTTTCGCTTTCAATCGCCGCTGCGGCCTCATCGGTGCCAACCAGGGCCCAATAAACGATCGACACCACGCGGTCGGCAAGGTTACTGCCGGGGGAGCGGTCCAGGCTACCAAACGCGTAGAGCTGCTCTAGGTAGCGAGGTCCAAGCCCGGTGGTCTCGAGAAGGTTGCGTGAGGCTGCGGTGGAGAGGTCTTCGGTAATCTGCAGAGGACCGCCAGGCAGGGCCCATTGGTTTTGAAATGGGGCTCGAATTCGCTTGACCAGAGGCAGGGCAACTTTGAGAGACCCCGATGTATCTGGGCGCAGTGTGAAAATTACCGTCGAAACAGCAAGGTTGGGTGCATCATTGGTCAACTGCTGTGCAGAACCCATGGCCAGACCCATCTAGTAAAAGTAAAAATGACACTAAGTGATTTCCATCTTAGTGTCATTTTGACTTTTACCCAAAACCAAGTGGGTTTGAGGTTTACTCTTCGCCGATGTCTTCGTTCCAAAGGGCGTCGTTTGCCGCAATGAAATCGCCCATTAGCTCGATTAGCCCTGGGTCATTGAGAACATGAACCTCGGCACCGTGTTCGGCAACCCAGTCCTGGCCACCCATAAAGTTTTTGTCATCGCCAACGATTACTCGGCCGATACCGAATTGACGGATCAGTCCTGAGCAGTACCAGCAAGGCGAAAGGCTTGTGGCCAGGGTTACCTTGCGGTAGCTGCGCTGGCGACCAGCGTTTCTGAACGCGCTGGTTTCACCGTGCATCGAAGCATCGCCGTCTTGAACTCGGCGGTTGCGGCCACTGCCAAGCAGGCGGCCCTCTTCATCGAAGAGTGCGGCACCAATTGGAATACCGCCTTCGGCGAGGCCAAGATGAGCCTCGGCAATGGCAACTTGAAGTTTCTCTTCGTCAGTTTTGAAGATTTGTCCAACTTTAAATTCCATTGCCGAGGCCTCTCAGGTTTGTGTGGCTAATTGTGTTGCGGTTACTTCTTGTTGGTTGCCTTGTAGATGGTGAAGTAGAGCACTGCTGCCACTACAAAACCAAACAGAGCAGTCCAGTCGCCGTTTTCAGGGCCTGGGCCGGTGAAGGCACCGTAGAACTGAACGGTCGGCATCTCAGCCTTGGCGAATAGAGAGATTGAAACCACGGTGGCAATCACAAACGCAACTGGGCCAGCAATATTTGAGTGCTTGGTCTCTTCTTTGATCAGGTTGTCAATGTCCTGGCCCTTACGAAGCAAACGGTCAACCACCAAGATGGCAACCCAAGGCGCCAACCAGTAACCAACCGTTAGTAGGAACAGCTCAAAGATGAAGCGGAAGTTGTCTTCAACTGCAAAGTAGGAGATTCCACCGCCAAGCACACCGGCCAAAACCACCATGATTGCGCGGCGAGTTTTGAAGCCAAGCTTCACACCGGCAGCAATGAATGACATGGTGCCTGAGTAGATGTTTAGAACGTTTGCTGAGACCGATCCGATGGCGATACCAACTAGGGTCAAGGTGGCCAATACCGGCGGAAGCACCGAGGTGAAAGCGGTGGTTGGCAGACCTTCGCCGACAACGCCGCTCCAAGCAATGGCACCAACAGACATCAGCATTGTGGTTGCGGTGAAGTTACCTAGACCAGCGGCAAAACCAACAGCCTTAGGTGAGGTGTTTGCTGGCAGGTAGCGGGTGAAGTCAGCCGCAAACGGGGTCCAACCCTGGGTGTAACCGTAGGCAAGTGCAACACCCACGCTGAATGCGCCCCACTTGAAGTCAGCGGTTGGGCTTACGTCGTAGTGACCCTGAGAAACAATCACAGCGGCAACGATCGCAAAAACCACAGCTAGGTAGAAGAAAGCGTAACGCTCAAACTTTTGAATGAAGTTGTGGCCGATGAAAGCTGCGATTACCTGAACCAAGATGATGATGGTGACCGATGCAGCCACTGGAAAGTTAGTCAAGGTGGTTAGTGCAAATGCGCCCGATGTGGTGTTGACCGCAAACCAGCCAATACCGGCAACCAAGGTTGAGGTTCCAGCTGGCAATACGTTTCCGCGAAGACCAAAAGCTGAACGGCTCAAGACCATCTGAGGCACGCCGTGGCGAGGGCCCCAGCTGCTGAACCAACCGTGGGTGATGGCGGCAAGACCGTTACCCAGGGCCAGCGCCAAAATGGCCTGCCAAACATTTAGGCCTGCAAATACTGCAAGAGCACCGATGAAAATAGTTGCGAACTCTAGGTTCGGAGAAGACCAGACAGTGAACAGATGCCATGCCTTGCCGTGACGCTCATTGGCCGGAATCGGTGCAATGTCGTTGGTTTCGATTGAGGTTGCCTTTGCAGAGCCTGATGTTGTTTGAGACATAAAGAAAATTTAGCGAAAATATTCACAGCAAATTCACATAATGAACAATTCGGTCCGGACTTAACCCAGGCTTAACAAATAATCGCCAACTGCGTCTAATTAGGCTTGACTCACAATGACTTTTCAGGACCCACTTCTCACACCAATCGTTGGTGATGAGCAGCGCCTGATTGCGTTTCTAACTCAGCACTTTGATCAAAAAGATGCTGAGGTCATCAAAACGGCTGTTGCGGTTGACGATTTGCCGGTGATTGCCCGACTCGAAAACGTGGGCTTTCAAACCGGCCGCCAATTCAGTCAGGGTAAAACCAGAATGCAGCGGTTATCGTGCGACCGCTATGACTTTGTGCGCCTGATGGCCGAGATAAAAATGGCCGAATACCTTGACCTGAACATTTGGAGTTTTGAGTTTGACAGTGCCAAGCGCCGAGCTGGCCTTTGCAATTACACCGATAAGCGCATCTCGGTTTCGCGCTACCTGGTTGACATTCATAGCCTTGACGAAACCATGCAGGTGGTGCTCCATGAAGTCGCCCATGCAATATGCGGTAAGGCAGCGGGTCACGGCAAACTTTGGCTGAAAACCGCTAAATCAATTGGCTACCGCGCAGAAAAATTCACCGGGCGAGAGATTGCTCAACAGACTGCCCGCTGGGTAGGAACCTGCCCTAACGACCACACTCATTACCGCTACCGCAAGCCAACTCGTCAATTAAGCTGCGGCCTGTGCGGCAAGGGTTTTTCAAAGCGGAACCTAATTACTTGGCAACCGCGCTAATGAATTCTTAGCGCAGGCCCTTCCAGCCGTTTTCGCCGACTGGCTTGATCTCATGCTTTAGCGGGCCAGAAGAGCGGTCATTTATTAGGCGCTTGTAAACCAGTTCGGCACCAATCAAACACATCGGCAAACCGATTCCAGGAATGCTGTGGTGACCGGCATAGTAGAGGCCCTCCACTTTCTTGCTCTTGTTATTAGGTCTAAAGAATGCGCTTTGGAACAGGGTATGGGCCATGCCCAAGGCTGTGCCAGACCAAGCATTCAGGTCGTCCATAAAGTCTTTTGGCCCCATGGTGCGGCGAACCACGATTCGCTCGGCAAGGTCAGGAATCTCGCACCATTCGGAAATCTGCTGAATAATGCGGTCTGCCTCAGCCTCAAATCGGGCGTCACCCTGGCCGTCAACTCCACCGTGGCCAAGCTCTGGGTCGGCTGCAATCGGAACTAGAACAAACAGGTTTTCGTAGCCCTCTGGTGCGACCGATGGATCGGTGATGCTAGGGGCACAAATGTAAAGCGATGCCGGGTTAGGAATAACGCTTGCGCTCTTTTGCTTGCGCTTTTCGGCAGGGGTGCGGAACACCTCTTTGAAGTTCTTGGCCCAGTCGTCTGAATACAACAGGGTGTGGTGGTCCAGCTGTGGCAACTTGCCCTTGACGCCCAGGAACAACAGCATGGCTGAAGGTCCAGGAACCTTGTCCTCCCACCATTTGGCAGGCAGAGTTTGATCCTTTGGTTCTAGCAGTTGCGTTTCAATGTGGTGCAAGTCGGCATTGCCAACGACCACATCAGCACTGTAGAAGACTTCGCCTACGTTGACTCCGGCCACACGGCCATCGGTGGAGGTTTGAATCTTTGTGACCCGTGAGTTGGTGTGAATCTCAACCCCGTGCTGCTTGGCCAAACGTTCAATGGCCTCGATCACGGTGTAGAAACCACCCATCGGGTAGAAGACGCCAACATTCATATCTACGTGGGTCATCAGGTGGTACATGCTTGGGGTGTCATACGGTGATGCACCCAGGAATACCGCCGGAAAATTCAAAATCTTGCGAAGGCGTGGGTCGCTGACGTGCTGAGCAGCAAACTTGTCGAGCGGGGTGATCAGGTGCTTGATAAAACGGCCTGCGCGACTCAGAACATCTGGCTGCAAGAAAGGCTTGGCGTTCTGAAAGTTGGTGTACAAAAAGTGCTTGATTGACAGGTTGTAGGTGTCTTCGGCTGAGTCGATGTAGGCCTGGAGGCGCTCGCCGGAACCTGGCTCAATGGCGTCAAACAGCACTTTGTTGTCGGTCAGCTTCTCGCGAATAATCAGTTTGTCGCCGTAACCCTCGTTACGGGTTTGGTAGGCAGGGTCTAGGCGAACCAGGTTGAGCTCGGCCTCGGCGCTGGTGCCCATGAGTTTGAAGAACTGCTCGAATGCATCTGGCATGAGGTACCAAGAAGGCCCCATGTCAAACTTGAACCCGTCTTTCTCCCAAATGTAAGCGCGGCCGCCAACCTTTTCGCGAGCTTCAAGAACGGTAACCTTCATGCCCGCCTTTGCCAGCAGGGCAGCGGTGGCAAGCCCCGCAATTCCGCCGCCAACAATCACTGCAGTTTTCTGGGTCATTTAGGTACAACTCCTATCCAAGCCTTCAAAAGAATTACAAGTTTTTTGCCATTCGAAACTCGAATGCGCTGGTTGATCAGGGTCTCTGCGGGTGTTGCCTTTATGTTGCGGTTCAGCTCGTCAAAAAACATCTGGGCTGCGGCAACTGCCTTGCGTGAAGACTTTGGCAACTTTTTCAACACCGATGACGACACCGAGAGGTCCTGCTCAATGTCAACCACCAATCGGTGTTTTTCTTCCTCGTTGAAGGTCTCAACATTTACGTTTGGAAAGTAAGAGCGACCGAGCTTCTGGAAATCGGCTGCCAGATCTCGCAAAAAGTTGACCTTCTGGAACGCGGCACCTAGTGCACGTGCACCCCTTACAAACTCAGCTTTTTCTGCGGAGGTCAGGTCGAGTTCCATGAGGTAGACCTCGAGGCACATTAGACCTACTACCTCTGCTGAACCGTAAACATATTTGTCAAAGCCCGCTTGGTCGTATTCGCGATTGTCAATGTCCATGCGCATTGAAGCAAAAAACGGCTCCACGATGGCCTTGGAAATTCCAGAAAGCCTGGCCGTGTGGGCAAAGGCGTGCACCACCAAATTGGTGCTGAACCCAATCTCCATGGCTCGGTAGGTTTCGGCCTCAAGTTCGTCAAGGGCACTCGCCGTGAACTGCGGGTCACTGCCAGCCAGAGCCTCGTCGGCTGCGCCGTCAACAATTTCATCGGCAACCCGCACCAAGGCATAAATGTTGCGAATGTGAACTCGAATGTCTTTGGCAACCAGCTTTGTTGCCCAGCCAAAAGAAGTTGAGTAGGCACCGATGACCTCGGCCGAGGCTAATTCAGCTGCTCGGGTGTATAGGCCAAGGCTGCTTGGGTGCTGTTTTCCAGCGATGAAATCCACATCTTTAGGCTACTGCCTTGCACCTGCGGAAAAGATAGACTTGAACCTATGTCTGCAGATATGAAACCGCGTTCACGCGACGTTACCGATGGAATTGAAAAAACCGCTTCGCGAGGCATGCTTCGCGCCGTGGGTATGGGCGACGAAGACTGGGTTAAGCCTCAAATTGGTGTGGCCTCTTCGTGGAGCGAGGTTACCCCTTGCAACCTTTCTCTTGACCGTCTAGCGGACGCCACTAAACAGGGTGTTCACGCTGCTGGCGGTTACCCGCTTGAGTTTGGCACCATCTCTGTTTCAGACGGAATTTCCATGGGACACGAAGGCATGCACTTCTCATTGGTGTCACGCGAGGTTATCGCTGACTCTGTTGAGACCGTTATGCAGGCAGAACGCCTTGACGGCTCAGTACTTTTGGCTGGTTGCGACAAGTCGCTTCCTGGCATGCTCATGGCTGCTGCCCGCCTCAACCTTTCATCGGTGTTCTTGTATGCCGGTTCGATCATGCCTGGTTGGGTAAAGCTTGAATCTGGCGAGGAAAAGCAAGTAACCATCATCGACGCCTTTGAGGCAGTTGGTGCTTGCAAGGCCGGAAAGATGTCTGAAGAAGACCTAGGCCGCATTGAGCGCGCAATTTGCCCTGGCGAAGGTGCCTGTGGCGGAATGTACACCGCTAACACCATGGCTTCTGCTGCCGAGGCGCTTGGCATGAGCCTTCCGGGTTCAGCTGCCCCACCGGCTGTTGACCGCCGCCGCGATGTTTGGGCTCACCGTTCAGGTGAGGCAGTAGTTAACCTGTTGCGCCTAGGCATTACTGCGCGCGACATCCTGACCAAGAAGGCGTTCGAAAACGCGATTGCCGTAACCATGGCTTTCGGTGGTTCAACCAACGCAGTGCTTCACCTGTTGGCTATTGCCCGTGAGGCCGAGGTTGACCTAACCCTCGATGACTTCAACCGTATTGCCGACAAGGTTCCGCACCTTGGCGACCTAAAGCCATTTGGCCAGTTTGTTATGACTGACGTTGACCGCGTGGGTGGTGTTCCTGTAGTTATGAAGGCTCTGCTCGATGCAGGTTTAATTCACGGCGATGCACTAACCGTTACCGGCAAGACCGTTGCTGAAAACCTAGAGGGCATCAACCCGCCTGACCCAGACGGCAAGATCATTCGTGAGCTGCAGAACCCAATCCACAAGACCGGTGGCATTTCGATCCTCAAGGGCTCAATGGCTCCAGAGGGTGCAGTTGTAAAGACCGCTGGTTTTGACCTAGACGAGTTCACCGGCCCAGCCCGCGTATTCGAGCGTGAGCGTGCGGCAATGGATGCCCTAACCGAAGGCAAAATCTCTGCCGGCGACGTAGTGGTAATTCGCTACGAAGGCCCTAAGGGTGGCCCGGGCATGCGTGAGATGCTTGCCATCACCGGCGCCATTAAGGGTGCGGGATTGGGCAAGGATGTTCTACTATTGACTGACGGACGATTCTCAGGCGGCACAACCGGCCTTTGCATCGGACACATTGCACCAGAGGCCACCGA
>JACCEB010867731.1_pt1 | contig 31902 bp, 31 predicted proteins | sample 7454761 | NCBI WGS metagenome assembly JACCEB01 (sample SAMN15323454, study PRJNA562643) | freshwater metagenome | isolation source: river surface water | place: USA:Blue River Watershed | collected 2017-08-18
ATGCGCGGAGGTCGCGCATGAGCCGTCTGCTCATTATGGCCGCGGGCACGGGTGGTCACATTTTCCCTGGCCTTGCGATCGCCGACACGATGCGCGCGCGCGGCTGGCAAGTGTCCTGGCTGGGCACGACGCGGGGCATGGAAGCAGACATCGTGCCGCGTCACGGCGTAGATTTTGATGCCATCGATTTCACCGGACTGCGCGGCAAAGGTCTGCTGCATACCGTGACTGGCGCAATCAAGCTGGTGCTGAGTTTTTTCAGTTGTCTGTCCATTCTGCTGCGGCGCAAGCCCGATGTTGTGCTTGGCATGGGTGGCTATGTGACGGTACCCGGCGGCGTCGTGGCCAGAGTTTGCGGCGTGCCGCTGGCTTTGGTGAATGCCGATGCCGAGCTGCTGATGTCAAACAAGGCATTGCTGCCATTCGCCAAAAAAGTACTGTTCGGCTTTGCTACGCAGGGCGACGAACTGCAACACAAAGCACAGGTGACCGGAAACCCGGTGCGGCGCGAGATACGTGAATTACCGGCACCGGCACAGCGCTATGCGGCGCGCACCGGCCCGCTGAACATCCTCGTGATTGGCGGCAGTCTGGGTGCGAAAGTGTTAAATGAGACAGTGCCTGCGGCATTGGCGCTGATCGATGAGTCCGAAAGGCCGCGCGTAGTGCATCAATCCGGCAAGCAGCATATCGCTGCGCTGCGCGATCTGTATGCGCAACATCGCGTCCAAGCCGATGTGGTGGATTTCATCAATGACATGGCCTCGCGCTATGCGTGGGCCGATATCGTCATCTGCCGCGCGGGTGCGATCACGGTGACCGAATTATGCGCAGCGGGAGTGGCCAGCGTGCTGGTGCCCTTCATCGCATCGACCACATCGCATCAGCGCGACAACGCGCGGTGGATGGCGGGCACCGGTGCGGCGATTCATCAGCCGCAAAGCGAACTGAACGTGGATGCGTTGGCATCCCTGATCAAGACACTGACACGCGAGCGCTGCCTGCACATGGCCGACGCGGCGTACCGGCATGGCAAGCACGACGCCAATGAAGCGATTGCGCAGGTGCTGGAAACTTTGGGACATTCATGAAGCACAAGGTCAAACACATACATTTCGTTGGCCAAGCAGCGTGGTCGCGCTGCGCTCTTTTACTGGCGGCGAAGCCGGAGCCGACGGGGATGCACCACTGACATGAAACACAAGGTTAAACACATACACTTCGTTGGCATCGGCGGCTCCGGGATGAGTGGCATCGCCGAGGTGCTGCTGAACCTCGGCTACACCGTGTCCGGTTCCGATCTGTCGAACAATGCGGCCAGTCGGCGGCTGGCTGAGCTGGGTGCCAGCATCCGTATTGGTCATTCACCAGAAAATGTCGAAGGCGCGGATGCGATCGTGACTTCGACCGCGGTGCAACCTAATAATGCAGAGGTGATCGCAGCGCGTGCACGTCATATTCCGATCGTACCCCGTGCGGTGATGCTGGCCGAACTGATGCGATTAAAGCGCGGTATCGCCATAGCGGGCACCCATGGCAAGACCACGACCACCAGTCTGGTGGCCAGCATTCTCGCTGAGGGCGGGCTGGATCCGACCTTCGTGATTGGCGGCCGTCTGAACAGCGCGGGCGCGAATGCCAAGCTGGGTACGGGCGAGTTCATCGTGGCCGAAGCCGACGAATCAGATGCGTCTTTCCTGAACTTGTCTCCGGTGATCGAAGTCATCACGAACATCGATGCAGATCATATGGAGACCTATGATCACAGCTTCGCGAAACTGAAACAGGCCTTCATTGAGTTTACCCAGCGACTCCCTTTTTATGGTGTCGCGATTCTGTGTCTTGATGATCGCAATGTACGCGAGATCATGCCCTTCATCTCCAAGATGGTGATGACCTATGGCTTTCATGAAGAAGCCGATGTGCGTGCAGTCGACGCGCGCGCGGTCAACAGCCATATGGAATTCACTGTACTTCAAAAAGACTATGAGCCTCTGTCGGTACGGCTGAATCAGCCAGGTATGCACAACGTGCAAAACGCCTGCGCCGCGATCGCCATCGCCCGCGAGCTGGACATCGCCGATGAGCACATACAAAAAGCGCTGCAAAACTTTACCGGTGTCGGACGTCGCTTTACCAAGTACGGCAAGCTGCCGCTGCCGGCGGGCGGCAGCTTCATGCTGGTCGATGATTATGGCCACCATCCGGTGGAGACCGCAGCCACAATCGCTGCGGCTCGCGGTGCATTTCCCGGTCAGCGTCTGGTGCTGGCATTCCAGCCGCACCGCTACACGCGCACACGCGACCTGTTCGAAGATTTCGTGAAAGTGCTATCCACCGTGGACGTGCTGGTGCTGGCGGATGTCTATGCTGCCGGCGAGCAGCCGATACCAGCAGCCGATGGTCGTTCGCTTGCGCATGCGTTGCGCGTCGTGGGCAAGACTGAACTGGTATTTGTTGAGGATATGGCAGACATGCCCGAGGTACTGCTGAAGATGGCAAAGGATGGCGATGTCGTGATGACGATGGGAGCGGGCTCGATTTCTGGTGTGCCGGCCGCCTTGCAGCAATTGACGGCCGGTGGTCCTCACAAGGAGGTCGCATGAGCGCGCATCTGAACACCGAATTCGGCAAGGTCGGCGTGATTTTTGGCGGCCGATCTGCAGAGCGCGAGATTTCGCTGATGTCGGGCAGCGGTGTGCTCAAGGCATTGCAATCGCAAGGTGTGAATGCGCATGCATTCGACCCTGCGCAGCGCTCACTGGCCGAACTGGCAGCGGAAAAATTTGATCGTGTGTTCATCGCGCTGCATGGCCGCTATGGCGAAGATGGCAGCTTCCAGGGGGCGCTGGAGCAGATGGGCATTCCGTACACCGGTCCCGGCGTTCTGGCGTCGGCCATTGCGATGGACAAGGCAATGACCAAGCGTGTGTGGTTGTTCAATGGTCTGTCGACGCCGCGTTTCGAGATGCTGTCGGCGAGCAGTGACTGGACAGCCGTGGCAACCAAGCTGGGTCTGCCCCTCATCGTCAAGCCGGCGCATGAGGGCTCAACGCTCGGGCTTACCAAGGTGACGTCCGCTGATCAGCTGCCAGACGCGTATGCGCTGGCTGCAAAGTTCGACAAGGCGGTGATGGCCGAGGAATTCATCAGCGGTATGGAGCTTACCTGTCCGGTGCTGGGCGCTGGCGAGTCCGCGCGTGCGTTACCGGTGGTGCGGATCGTCGCGCCTGATGCGAACTATGACTATCAGAACAAGTATTTTTCTGACGAGACCCAATACCTGTGCCCGAGTCAGCTGCCGGCCGCGCTTGAAAAACAGGTGCAGCAGCTGGTGCTCGACAGTTACCGCGCGATCGGCTGCCGCGGCTGGGCGAGGGCTGATGTGATGATCCGTGAATCGGATGGTCAGCCTTTCCTGCTCGAGATAAACACCTCGCCGGGCATGACGAGTCATTCGCTGGTGCCCATGTCTGCGGCAGCATCGGGTATGCCGTATGAGCAGCTGTGCGTGGAGATATTGCGGATGGCTGCGCTGGATTTGCAGGCATCGAAGGACTGGGCACCGCCCACCCCGACCTGAGACGACACAAAAAAACCTTATCGAACAAACCCCGAGACAAGAAGACACAAAGCGACCAGAGGAACAAACAGCATGTGGCATGACATCAGGACATTGAACATCATCACCCGAGCGATGCTTGGCGTGCTGGTGCTGTGCCTGTTGTTCGCGGGCTACCGCTGGTTATCGCTTCAGCCTTTCTTTGATTTGCGTGTGGTGAAGGTGCAAGGTGCGAATGGTGCGCCATTGCGTTATGTCGATGCGGCGACGGTACGCAGCGCAGCGCTTCCTCGCATGCGGGGCAATTTTTTTACGGCGGATCTGGGTGCGGTGCGCGCTGCATTTGAAACCGTGCCCTGGGTCCAGCGTGCTTCGGTGCGCAGAGAATGGCCAAACAAGCTGATTGTGTCGGTAGATGAGTACGAGGTGTTGGGTACCTGGGGCGAACAGGATGACCGCCTGTTGTCGGTTGATGGCTATTTGTTCACTGCCAACATTGATGAAGCCGAATCCGAGGGACGACTGCCGCAGCTGGCGGGGCCTGAGAGCAGTGCCCATGAGGTAGCAGAGCGGTTGATTGACTTGCGTGTCTGGCTGGCGCCGGTCAGGCTTGCCCCGCGCACGCTTACGCTATCGAAGCGCTACGCATGGACGGCCAAGCTGAGCAATGGCGTCACGCTGAAGCTGGGCAGGGTGCAAGACCGCGATGCGCTGAAGCGCCGTATTGATCGATTTGTGCTCGCGTATCCGAGGCTCTCGGCGCAGCTTGCAGGAAGAATAGAGAGCGTTGATATGCGCTACCCGAACGGGCTCGCGTATCGGATGCGAGGGCAGCCGCCGATCAGTACGCCGGCGGTCAGAGAAGAGGATGCTGCATAGCGACGGCCGAGCAGGAAGCAGGAATACCAACTTTGAAAAAACTATGACAAAAGACGCGACAAATCTGATCGTCGGACTCGATATCGGCACGTCGAAGGTAGTGGCCGTCGTCGCCGAGGTGCTGCCCAACGGGCGGCACGAAGTGATCGGTCTTGGCCAGCATGACTCCAAGGGCCTGAAAAAAGGTGTGGTGGTGAATATCGAGGCCACGGTCGAATCGATTCAGCGCGCCCTTGAGGAAGCCGAGCTGATGGCCGACTGCCAGATCCGTAACGTCTGGACAGGAATCGCCGGCAACCACATCCGCAGCTTCAACTCGAGCGGCATGGTTGCGATCAAGGACAAGGAAGTCACCTCCACCGATGTGGCGCGCGTGATCGAGACGGCAAAGGCGGTCAACATTCCGACCGATCAGCAGCTGCTGCATACCGTGCCGCAAGAATTCATTGTCGACAATCAGGAAGACGTGCGCGAGCCCATCGGCATGAGCGGTATACGCCTCGAGGTCAAGGTACATATCGTCACCGGTGCAGTATCGGCGGTGCAGAACATCGTCAAGTGCGTGCGCCGTTGTGGTCTGGAGGTGACCGATCTGATCCTGCAGCCGATGGCATCAGCCGATTCCGTGCTCACCGCAGACGAAAAAGAACTCGGCGTGGTACTGGTCGATATCGGCGGTGGCACCACGGATGTCGCGATCTTCACCGAGGGTGCGATACGACACACGGCGGTGATACCGATTGCCGGTGACCAGATCACGAACGATATCGCGATGGCGCTGCGCACCCCCACGGCCGAAGCCGAAGAGATCAAGGTGCGTTACGGCATTGCCAAGCAGGTGCTGGCGGACCCCACGGATGTATTCGATGTGCCTGGTCTTGGTGATCGCGGTGCACGCACGCTGTCGCGACAGGCGCTCGCCGCAGTGATCGAGCCACGCGTGGAAGAATTGTTCTCGCTGGTGCATCAGGTCGTGCGCGAGTCCGGCTACGAAGAGGTGCTGTCATCGGGCATCGTGCTGACCGGCGGCAGTGCGCTGATGCCCGGCATAGCAGAGCTGGCAGAAGATATCTTCTTGAAGCCTGCGCGAGTCGGTACTCCGGAGTACAGCGGGCAGCTGGCCGATGTCGTGCGTAGCCCGCGGTATTCCACGGTCCTGGGTTTATTGATGGAGGCCAAGCGACAGTACCTGCGCGGACAAGTCGTGGTACGTCAGGGGGGGTCTGCCAAGGCGGTATGGCAGCGGATGAAGGAATGGTTTCTCGGGAATTTCTGATCAGCAGTCAGTGACCTAAGCGGTGAATACAGTAGTGAATAAAGTAGTGAATAAAGCAGTGAATGAAGCAGCATGCAGCAGTACGGGACGACGCGGCAGGTAACTATTGATCGCAAGCCCGCAGAGGAGACGAAGTTTTGTATCAATGCGCAGTTGTCAGTTGCTAGCCGCCACGCCATGTGATGGCTAACGACTGAAAACTGCATCACCAAGGGAGTAAATTATGGAAATCGATATGCTGGAAACAACAAAAGGCACGATCATCAAAGTGGTCGGTGTCGGTGGTGCGGGCGGCAATGCTGTGCAGCACATGATCAATAAAGGCGTGTCCGGCGTCGAGTTCATCGTCGCCAACACAGACGCGCAGGCCTTGCACAATTCCAAGGCGCATAACGTGATCCAGATCGGTGAATCCGGCCTTGGCGCCGGCATGAAGCCAGCGCTGGGACGTCAACTCGCCGAGGAGACGCGCGATCGCATCGAGGATGCCTTGCGCGGCGCGCACATGGTCTTCATCGCGGCCGGGATGGGCGGTGGCACAGGCACCGGCGCGGCGCCCGTGGTGGCGCAGGTCGCGAAAGAGCTGGGTGCGCTGACCGTTGCAGTCGTGTCCAAGCCCTTCACCTACGAAGGCAAGAAGTGCATGGACATCGCCAATGAAGGTCTCGATGAGCTCGGCAAGCACGTCGATTCGCTGATCGTGATTCTCAACGAGAAGCTCGAAGAGATCTATGAAGATGACAGCATGGTCGAGTGGCTGCAGCATGCCGATGATGTGCTCAACAATGCGGTGGCCGGTATTGCCGAGATCATCAATGTCCCGGGTCATATCAACGTCGACTTCAACGACGTGAAGACCATCATGGCTGAGCAGGGCAAGGCCATGATGGGCACGGCAGTCGCCTCGGGCGTGGACCGTGCGCGCATCGCTGCCGAGCAGGCGATTGCTTCGCCGCTACTCGATGGTATCGATCTGTCCGGTGCGCGCGGCGTACTGGTGAACGTGACCGGCAGCCGTTCGCTGAAGGGCAAAGAAATCAAGGAAGTCATGGCCACCGTGCGCGCTTTCGCTGCCGAAGATGCATCGATCGCTCAGGGCATTGCCTATGATGAGTCGATGGGCGAAGAAATCCGCGTCACCGTGGTGGCCACCGGTCTGGGCCGCGCGCGCCGGCCGCAGCTGGTGTCCAACCCGGTCGCGGTGCAGCGCACGGGCACCTATAACGAGCCTGTCTCGGGCGGTGATGCGGTACCGGGCGCGAACCAGACCTTCGACCCTATCCGCACACCCGCTGTCTGGCGGCGTGAATCGGCTTCCGAGACCGTGCGCGCGATGGAGCGCAACGGCACGGAAACCTACGATATTCCGGCGTTTTTGCGGCGGCAGGCGGATTAGGGAGAAGCTTGAGAGAACCGCGTTGTATAGCGAGCTAGCGCAGCTGTGCGACGCGGGGATAGGCGGCTTCAAGGGTGGGTTTCAGTTTCTTTATCGACAAAGTATCTGCTTTTGCTTTATCGGTACCTCTATAGGGAGAGGCTTGAGAGAACCGCGTTGTATGGCGAGCCAGCGCAGCTGTGCGACGCGGGGATCCGCAAGATCAAGGGGCTGGGCTGATTTTCTTTGTCAACAAAGTATCCGTTCTTGTTGGGTCGGCAGCTTGATCACTACCCTGTGGGGCTGCAAGAAAACGTCAGGCGAGGCATACTAAGCACCTAGAAACCGCGTCCGATGGCGACATCCGGGCGCGGTTTTCTTTCCCCACCTATTCCTATCCCCATTTTCTGTTGAAAGCAAAGGAAGACACTATGACCATCAAAGTCGGAGACCATCTGCCCGAGGGCAAACTTGCCGAATTCATCGAGACCGAGACCGAAGGTTGCACGCTCGGACCCAACACCTTCAATGTGTCGGATCTGGTCAAGGGCAAGACGATTGCCATTTTTGGTCTGCCCGGCGCGTACACGCCGACCTGCTCGGCCCAGCACGTGCCCGGTTATGTGCAGCATGCCGATGCGCTCAAGGCCAAGGGTGTCGATGAAATCTGGTGCATCTCCGTCAATGATGCGTTCGTGATGGGCGCCTGGGGCCGCGATCAAAAGGCAACCGGCATCGTTCGCATGATGGCCGATGGAAATGCTGATTTTTCAAAAGCGATCGGCCTGTCTGCCGACTTCAGCCAGTTCGGCATGGGCACGCGCTCGCAGCGCTACTCGATGCTGGTAAAAGATGGCGTCGTCAAGCAGCTGAATGTCGAGGCAGGCGGCAAGTTCGAGGTATCGAACGCCGAGACCATGCTGGCACAGCTGTAATTCTCATCAAACTTCTGCGCAGGCCGCCATGATCAGACAGCGTACGCTCAGTCAGACCGTCAGCACCACTGGCGTCGGGCTGCATTGCGGCACGCGCGTCGAGCTCACGCTGCGGCCCGCGCCGGTGGACACCGGCATCGTGTTTCGCCGGGTCGATGTGAACCCGCCGGTGGAACTGCCGGCCAATGCGAATGGCGTCGGCGATACGCGCATGGCCTCGGTGCTTGAAAAAGACGGCGTGCGCGTGTCGACCGTCGAGCATCTGATGTCGGCCTGCGCCGGCCTTGGTATCGACAATCTGTATGTCGATCTGAACGCCGAAGAGATACCGATCATGGATGGCTCCGCCGCTTCCTTCGTCTTTCTGTTGCAGCAAGCAGGACGCAGCGAGCAGGATGCTGCAAAAAAATTCGTACGCGTGCTGCGTCCCGTCGAGGTGCGTGAAGGCGAGGGCGCGAATGAGAAGTGGGCGCGGCTGGAGCCCTGCCACGGTTTTCGCCTGAAATTCTTCATCGAGTTCAACCATCCGGCGATCGATGGCAGCGGACAGACCGCCGAGGTCGATCTGTCCTTCGAGTCGTATATCCAGGAAATCGCTCGCGCCCGCACTTTCGGTTTCATGCAGGATGTAGAAACCCTGCGTGGCATGGGCCTCGCACGTGGCGGTTCGCTGGAAAATGCCATCGTGATGGATGAATTCCGCATTTTGAACACGGGTGGGCTGCGCTATCGGAATGAATTCGTACGCCACAAAATTCTTGATGCGATGGGTGATCTGTATCTGGTGGGTCATCCGCTGCTGGCGAGCTACACTGCGCACAAATCCGGCCACGGTCTGAACAACAAATTGCTGCGCGCTCTGCTGGCCGACAGCACGTCGTATGAGATCGTCACCTTCAGCAATGCGGCTGCAGCGCCTGCTGCGTATTCGTCTCAGCTGGAGCAAGAGTGGGCAGCCGCCTGAGCGCCCGCATTGCTGACAGCTGAACCCCTCGCATCGTCATCGTCTCAGACTCCGCCTCCTTGAGCGAACCTCATACCTCTGATCGCGAGCCCCGGCTGGCGCTGATCTCACTGCTGACTGGCAGCGTGATCTGGGGCTTCACGTGGATGCCACTGAAGTTTTTCGCGGCTGCCGGGCTGGATGGTCATGCCGTGTCGTTGACTGCGTATGTACTGGTCGCGCTGGTGTCTATGCCTTTTATCTGGCGCGAGCGACACGACTGGCACAGCGAAACCCACTGGCTGATCCTGATCGGACTGTGCTTCGGCGTTGCGAATGTCGGCCTGACCATTGCGCTGATGTCCGGGTCGGTGGTGCGTGTGATGCTGTTGTTTTTCTTGTTGCCCGTCTGGGGTGCGCTCGGTGGCGCGCTCTTCCTTGGCGAGTCACTCGATCGTCGTCGCCTCATTGCGGTTGCGCTATCGCTCATCGGCGTATTTGTGATCGTCGGCGGGCTGCGCGCGCTGGATGAGCCGCCCTCGGTGGCGGATCTCGCCGCGCTGATTGCGGGCATCTGCTACACCGCAGCCGGCATTGCGAACCGCAAAGCGCGGCGCATACCGATGATCAGTCGCACCTTGTCGTCCTTTGCTGGCTGCGCCGTGCTGGCGCTGGTCGGGTTGCTGATTTCCTCACCGATCATTCCTGATCTTCCAGCGCTGACCTGGTTGCTGCTCGCTGGATTTGCCTTTTTCTGGTTGCTCGGCGCTGGCTTGCTGACCACGTACGGCGTCACCCATGTGCAGGCCAGCCGTGCTGCGGTGTTCCAGATCGTCGAGCTATTAGTGGCAGTCGTGTCGGCGGTACTGATCGGCGGCGAGACGCTGAGCTACGGCGACTATGTGGGCGGTGCGCTGATCCTTTTGGCTACCATGATCGAGGCGTTCCCGAGGCCTTCGCCCTCTGCCGAGATCTGATCAGGAGGCGCGTCGTGCCAGCAACTGGCGCAGCGCGTCACGCAGTGCTTCATTGCGAGGATCGGAATCGAGCGAGCTTTCGAGGTCAGCAAATGAGTTGAGTGCCGACGGTGGCAGCGGGCGCTTCGCCGCCGCCGGCGGCGCTGGCAGACGTTCCGGCATGACCTGCACTTTGAGCCGGATTTCCTCGACCGGCCAGCCGTTTTCTCTGAGTCCGGCCACAAGCCGGGGCAGTTGCTGCCTGAGCCGGGTCGCGAGCGCCGCATTCGGCACTGCAATCTGTAGCTGCCCATTGTCCAGATTCACGACGTGGCAGGCAGCGAATACCTGCGGTTGCAGACGCGCGCAGGCTTGCTGCAACTGCGCCAGCCGACTGGCCGCGGGCAGCAGGGCGCCGAGCTTTTCCGCGGATTGCAAAAAATCCATCGCTTCACGGGCATCAGCGCGCGCCTCCGGGCGGCGAAAAGGCTTGAAATTGTTGGGGAATCTGGACATCAGACAACATTAGCACAGCCGCTTTTGCGTGGGTGGACGTAGTACGGTTGACAAGAGCCTGCGTGATAGAATCGCGCCTTTGGCCGTCAGGCGCTCCTCCGCGGCCAGCCTCCTTTTCCCGCAAGCCAAGCATGTCCCTACTGACCAAAATTTTCGGCAGTCGCAACCAGCGGCTGCTCAAGAAGCTGCAGAAGACTGTCCGCGACATCAATGCCCTCGAGCCCGCGATGGAAACGCTGTCGGACGATGAACTCAAGGCAAAGACTCCCGAGCTGAAAGCCCGTCTCGCCGCAGGCGCCACGACGGACGATATTCTTCCCGAGGCATTCGCCGTTTGCCGCGAGGCCAGCAAGCGCGTCTTGAAGATGCGCCACTTCGATGTGCAGCTGATCGGCGGCATGGTGCTCCACCAAGGCAAGATCGCCGAGATGGGCACGGGCGAAGGCAAGACACTGATGGCGACACTGCCCGCGTATCTGAATGCGCTGGCCGGCAAGGGCGTACACATCGTCACGGTCAATGATTATCTCGCGCAGCGCGATGCCGAGTGGATGGGCAAGCTGTATGGCTGGCTTGGTCTGACGACGGGTGTGAATCTGTCGCAAGCACCGCACGATGTGAAGCAGGCAGCGTATGCGGCCGATATCACCTACGGCACCAACAACGAATTCGGCTTCGACTATTTGCGCGACAACATGGTGTATGACCTGGCCGACCGAGTGCAGCGCGGACTGTCATTTGCGATTGTCGATGAGGTCGACTCCATCCTGATCGATGAAGCCAGAACGCCACTGATCATCTCCGGACAAGCCGAAGACCATACCGAGCTGTACCGAAAGATAAATGCATTGCCGCCACTGCTGACCTTGCAGATCGGCGAAGAGACGCCCGACGGCAAGGGCGTGGTCGAAGTACCCGGCGATTACACCAAAGATGAAAAAGCCAATACGGTACTGCTGACTGAGGCCGGGCATGAGAAGGCCGAGCGCATCCTGACCGAGATGGGTTTGCTGCCCGAAGGCGCGTCGCTGTACGATGCATCGCACATCACGCTGATCCATCACCTCTACGCAGCGCTGCGTGCCCACACGCTGTTCCACAAGGACCAGCAATATGTGGTGCAGGACAATGAGGTCGTGATCGTCGACGAATTCACCGGTCGTCTGATGACGGGTCGCCGCTGGTCCGATGGCCTGCACCAGGCGGTGGAAGCGAAAGAAGGCGTGCGTATTCAGAACGAGAACCAGACGCTGGCCTCGATCACTTTCCAGAATTACTTCCGCATGTACGGCAAGCTGGCCGGCATGACGGGTACTGCGGACACCGAGGCCTATGAATTTCAGGAGATCTACGGTCTGGAGACCGTGGTCATCCCGCCGAACCGCCCGAGCCAGCGCAAGGACCGACAGGATCAGGTGTTCAAGAATGCCGCGGGCAAGTACCGCGCGGTGCTGGCCGACATTCAGGATTGCCATGATCGCGGCCAGCCCGTGCTGGTCGGCACGACCTCGATCGAGAATTCCGAGCTGATCTCGCAGATGCTCACGCAAGCCAAGCTGCCGCACAATGTGCTCAACGCCAAGCAGCATGCGCGCGAGGCAGAGATCATCGCCCAAGCCGGTCGCCCGAAGATGATCACGATTGCAACCAACATGGCGGGTCGCGGCACCGATATCGTCTTGGGTGGCAATGTCGACAAGCAGATCCAGCTAATTGAAGCGGACGACGCGATCTCCGCTGACGACAAAGCCAAGCGCGCGCAGCAGCTGCGTGATGAATGGCAGTCGCTGCATGACGGCGTCGTGGCCGCCGGCGGCTTGCACATCATTGGCACCGAGCGCCATGAATCGCGCCGCATCGACAACCAGCTGCGTGGTCGTTCCGGCCGTCAGGGCGATCCCGGTTCCTCGCGTTTCTATTTGTCGCTGGACGACTCCCTGCTGCGTATCTTCGCTGGTGACCGCGTGCGCGCCGTGATGGAACGCCTGAACATGCCGGAAGACGAGCCCATCGAGGCCGGCATCGTTTCTCGTTCGATCGAATCGGCTCAGCGCAAGGTCGAGGCGCGCAACTTTGATATTCGTAAGCAGCTTCTCGAATACGACGATGTCGCCAATGATCAGCGCAAGGTCATCTACAACCAGCGCAATGAACTGCTCGAGGCGCAGGACATGTCCGAGATCAGTCAGGCGCTGCGTCATGGCGTGTTCACCGATCTGTTCCGCCAGCACGTGCCCGAAGAGTCGATGGAAGAGCAGTGGGATCTGGAAGGCTTGCAGGCGACGCTCGCCGCCGAGTGGCAGCTGGACATTCCGCTGACCGAGATGCTGAAGAACGAGCCTCAGCTGTCTGATGAAGAACTGCTGGAGCGTGTCCTGCATGCGGCTGACACCATTCATCAGGCCAAGGTCGATCTAGTGGGACAGGAGTCCTTCGGTGGCTTCGAGCGTAACGTGATGTTGCAGAGCATGGATTCGCACTGGCGCGAGCATCTGGCCGCGCTCGATCATCTGCGTCAGGGCATTCATCTGCGCGGCTATGCGCAAAAGAATCCCAAACAAGAATACAAGCGCGAAGCCTTTGAGTTGTTTGCACAGATGCTGGATCTGATTCGTAACGATGTGGTGCGCATGGTGATCACCGTGCGCGTGCAGTCGCAGGAAGAGATCGCCGCGGCAGAAGAGCAGATGTCGCAGCCGCATCTGGAGAACGTGCACTATCAGCATCGCGATTTCAATCCGGCGCTGGCGCCAGAAGAGTTACTGGCGCCGATCGATGACGACCAGCAGAGCAGCGGCATGGCGAAGGTTGGCCGCAATGATCCTTGCCCTTGCGGCAGCGGTAAAAAATTCAAACAGTGTCACGGCAAGTTGGCGTGATTCGTGGGCCAGTCTTCGCAGATAACATGCGAAGACGCTGGACCCCGGCCTACGCCGGGTTGACGTCTTGAGAGCCTTCGCTCTCTGATTCGTCATCCCGGCCGAGACCGGGATCCATGCTCACTCTGGCACCTCGCCAGCGCAGCAAAGTAACCCCACCCTTCTGACCCCACAGGCAAGCTCATGGCAGTCAATCTTCCCCTACCGATCGCAAACCAACTCAAGCCCGTCAAAGGCCTGCAGCTCGGCTACGCCGAGGCCGGCATCAAGAAACCCGGTCGTAAAGACGTGCTGCTGATGACGCTGGCGCCCACCGCGACGGTTGCTGGCGTGTTCACGACGAATCGTTTTTGCGCAGCCCCCGTACAAGTGGCCAAGCAGCATCTGGCCAGTGGCCAGGGCATCAGGGCACTGGTGATCAATACCGGCAACGCGAACGCGGGGACCGGCGAGTCCGGCCTCGCGAATGCGAATACCACTTGCGAAGCGGTCGCCAAGCTGCTCGCCTGCGAAGCCGTACAAGTACTGCCCTTTTCGACCGGTGTGATCCTGGAGCCCTTGCCGGTGGCTCGCCTGATTGCCGGTTTGCCGAGTGCGCAGGCGAATCTGAAAGAAGACAACTGGTACAACGCGGCCGAAGCCATCATGACAACGGACACGCAGCCGAAGGCAGCGTCGCATTCGGTGACCATTAACGGAAAGTCAGTGACACTGACCGGCATTTCCAAAGGTGCTGGCATGATCAAGCCGAATATGGCGACCATGCTTGGTTATGTGGCCTGCGACGCCAAGGTGCCGCAGCCTGTGCTGGAGCAGATCGTCCGGCGCGCCGCCGATGCCTCATTCAACTGCATCACGATTGATGGCGATACCTCGACCAATGATTCCTTCATACTGATCGCGACAGGTGCGGGCGAGCTGGACGTCACTGATGCGAACTCGCCGGAATGCCGGGCACTGGAAGCGGCGATCACCGGACTCGCGCAGGAATTGGCGCAGATGATCGTGCGCGATGGCGAGGGCGCCACCAAGTTCATTACTGTACAGATCGAGCAAGGGCGCGATGTTGAAGAGTGCCGCAAGATTGCTTATGCCATCGGTCATTCGCCGCTGGTGAAGACAGCTTTCTTTGCCTCCGATCCCAACCTTGGCCGTATCCTTGCCGCGATCGGCTATGCGGGCGTGACCGATCTCGATGTGGCCAAGCTCGATTTGTATTTGGATGATGTCTGGGTGGCGAAGCAGGGTGGGCGTCATCCGGACTACCGCGAGGAAGATGGTCAGCGGGTGATGAAGCAGAGCGAGATCACGGTGCGAGTTACACTGGCGCGTGGCACCGCATCGGCGACAATCTGGACCTGCGATCTCTCGCATGACTATGTGTCTATCAATGCGGATTACCGGTCCTGAAAGCGAATCGTCAGCAGTGTTTTAAAGTCGCTGGATCCCGGCCTGCGCCGGGATGACCCGGTTGAGGCCGACGCTCTTCACTCCGTCTTTCCAGCGCAGGCCGGAATCCAGTGTCGTCTACAACCCAGAAAAACAACGACATGAAAGAACTCGAACAATTCCTTCAGCGTGCAGAATCGGTGCTGGCACGCGTCGAGCAATTACTGCCTCCAGCGACGCCTGAGACCGACTGGAGCACGACAGCCTTCCGCTGGCGCGTGGCTCGCGATGGCCGGGGTCATCTGCAGGCAGTGCATCATCCCTCACATATCCGACTCGACGATCTGCGGAACATTGGTCCGCAAAAAGAAGCGATCGAGCAGAACACCCGGCAATTCATCACGGGTCGGCCAGCCAACAATGTGCTGCTGACTGGCGCGCGTGGCACGGGCAAGTCCTCGCTGATCAAGGCCTGCCTCGCGCAATTCGCCGACCGCGGTCTGCGGCTGATTGAGGTAGACAAGGAGCACCTGGTCGATTTGCCCGATATCGTCGAGCTGATCGCTCAGCGTCCCGAGCGATTCATTATTTTCTGCGACGATCTGTCATTTGAAGAAGGCGAGGGCGGCTACAAGGCACTGAAAGTAGCGCTGGACGGCAGCATCTCTGCGCAATCAGACAATGTGCTGATCTATGCGACCTCGAACCGCCGGCATCTTCTGCCGGAAAAAATGTCGGATAACGAAGGCTATCGTCATGTCGATGATGGCGATCTGCATCCGGGCGAGACTGTCGAAGAAAAAATTTCTCTCTCCGAGCGCTTCGGGTTGTGGCTCTCTTTCTATCCGTTCCGCCAGGACGATTATCTCGATATCGTGCATCACTGGCTTGCTCACTTCGGTGTGCCCGCTTCACAGTTTGACGAGGCGGATGCCGAAGCGCTGCGCTGGGCCTTGCAGCGTGGTTCGCGCTCGGGTCGTATCGCATGGCAATTCGCGCGCGACTGGGCGGGCAAGCACGACAACGGCTAAACACGATGGCCACACCGATCGATGTCGCAGTCGGCATCCTGATGAGACCGAATGGCGATGTGCTGATGGGTCAGCGCCCGGAGGGCAAGCCGTACGCGGGCTACTGGGAATTCCCCGGCGGGAAAGTCGAGGCGGGCGAGAGTGTGATCGACGCCCTCAAGCGCGAGTTTGCCGAAGAGATTGGTGTGCGTATTCTGTCCGCCGAGCCCTGGTGCGGCGTCGAGCATGTGTACCCTCATGCGCATGTACGCCTGCATTTTTATATCAGTCGCGAGTGGCAGGGCGAGCCGCGAGGGTTGGAAGGTCAGCAGCTGGCCTGGCAGGGAAGTTTCGAGGTGACGCCGATCTTGCCGGCAACGATACCGCTGCTGCAGGCACTCGCCGAAAGAAGATCGGCAGGGGTCAATGGGGGACGTCAGGATCTTGATCACTGACCGGGGTCGAGCCCGGGATCACGTATTTTTCTTCAGCCCACGCACCCAGGTCGATCTGCTTGCAGCGCTCGCTGCAGAAGGGGCGGAATTTATTGACCTCAGCCCATTCGACCTTGTTACCGCAGGTCGGACAATCGACGACCGTCACCATGATGAAGAATCAGAAATTGCAGAGTGTCAGATCGAAGGGCACATCGCCTTCGTAGGCCTTGGGCTTGTTGTCGCCGCCCTGAGTGGTGAAGCGTATCCACAGTACATATTTATTGGCAGAGATTTCCGGTATCGCTGCCAACTGAGGATCCAGGCTGACGCGCAGCAATTGATAGGTGCGTCCCTGCAGCATTTGTTGGAAACTGCCGGCAGTCGCCACGATATGTGACGCACGGCCAGACTCGCGCAGCAAGCGCAAGATGATGGTGATCGCTGAGAATAGCGGTTCCAGCGGCGCGAACCAGCCGCTGATATCAGCGCGGCGCTGGCTGGATGATTGCTGCTGCCACGCATGATAGGACGGCAGATCGAACTCACAGGCACCACCTGGAATGATGGTGCGACCCCGTATGCTCATCAGCCATTCATTGTCGCGTATGTGCTGACCGGTCTTGCCCTGGACGCTAATGAGCGCCGCGCTGGTGCTCTCGATATCGGCGAGCACCTCATTCAGGCGTGCACTCTCGACATTGGGGTTGGATTTGAAGCCGATCAGTGTTTGCTTTTGTCGTTCCAATTCTTGCAACAGATCAGACTTCAGGTCAGCGCGGCCCGCGACTTCAAGCATCTCGTAAATGGTGGCAAGCGCTACGTGATGCTGCAAATGATGATCCTGCGCGACGAAGAACCGGTACTTTTCGTACAGGTCTTCAAGCCGCAGCAGAGTGCGAATACGCTCATTGAAAGGGTATTCGTAAGCGGTCAAGGCGGCAGTCCTCGCGAGTGGGCCAAAAATTGATACCGTGATTCTGACCGAAGCAGTCGGAAATTACAAACTTCTTGCCCTTAAAAGGCCTGGTGTTTGCACTCAGGGACGGGTCAAGAGGGGGTGGCCAGCGCAAGGTAGCGCTGGTGCAGTGCAACGACCGCCTGTTCGAGTGTATCCAGCGCCTGATCATTGACGATCACATCGTCAGCGACTGCCAGTCGGGCTTCGCGGCTGGCCTGCGTCGCCATGATCGCGCGGACTTGCTCAGCCGATAACTGGCTGCGGCGCATGACCCGCTCAAGCTGCAGCGCTTCGCTGCAGTCCACCACCAGCACGCGATCCACGCTGTCCTTCCATCGGCCCGATTCCACCAGCAGCGGCACCACAAACACCAGGTAACTGCCGGGCACGCGCTCAGCTTCGATCCGCGTTTGCTGCCTGATCAGCGGATGAAGAATGGCCTCCAGCTGCCGTTTGGCGGCAGCATCCGAGAACACGCGCTCGCGCATGGCGGCGCGGTCTAGCGCACCCTCTGGTGTCAAAAAGCCATCGCCGAATTGCTCAGCAATAGGCCGTATGGCCGCACCGCCGGGGGCGGTCAGCGCATGCGCGATCTGGTCGGTGTCGATGATGGCGGCGCCCTGTTGGGCGAGCAGGTCGGCAACCGCGGACTTCCCGCTGCCGATGCCCCCCGTCAGACCTACGGAAAATCGGTTGAAGGCTTTCTCTGTCATGCCGACGATTGTCTCTCAGACGCTGGCGCTTGCCGAGCGGATCTCAACTGCCTAGCCAGGCATGAAGCAAGGGCTGTCCGAACAACAGCGCGATCAGCCCGGCGGCCGCGAGAAAGGGGCCGAAAGGAATCGGACGGTCGCGATGGTGCCCGCGAAATACGATCAGTGATAGTCCGACGATGGCGCCCACGGCAGAAGACAGCAGCACGATCACCGGCAGCATCATCCAGCCCAGCCACGCGCCCAGCGCAGCCAGCAGTTTGAAGTCGCCATAACCAATCCCATCCCGGCCCGTCACAAGCTTGAACAGCCAGTACACCGCCCACAGCGACAGATAGCCGATTGCCGCGCCGATCACGGCATCGCGCAAGGGCACGAAGGTGCCTTCGAGGTTCACCAGCAGACCGAGCCACATCAACGGCAGTGTCAGCTCGTCAGGCAGTAGCTGCGTGTCGATGTCGATGAACGTCATGGCGATCAGCATCCACAGCAGCAGCAGCGCCGACAGACCGGCGAATGAGCTGCCCAGATGCCAGATCACCAGGCCTGACAAGACGGCGGTGAGCAACTCGACTGCCGGGTAGCGTGCCGAGATCGGTGCATGACAATACCGGCAGCGGCCCTTGAGCCAGACATAGCTGATGATCGGTACATTGTCTGCCACAGACAGCGCATGACCGCAGGCGGTGCAGGCGGAGCCGGGCAGTACCAGGTTGTAGCGATCCGTGTGCGGCGGCTGGTCGTCGTTTTCCATCGCGAGGTAATTGTCGGATTCGCGCTGCATCATGATCGGAAACCGGTAGATCGCCACGTTCAGAAAGCTGCCCACGATCAATCCCGGCAGCATCCAGAGCAGCGCCGCGACGACACTTTCCGGTGGGGCCGTCAGCAAGGCAGTCAACAAGGTATCGGTGGATTCCAGCATCGGTGTCGGTTATCAGTGCGGCTTAGTGCAGTTGAGAGCGGACCCGGGTCAGACGACCGAACCGAGCTTGAAGATGGGCAGATACATCGCGATCACCAGACCGCCGATCAGCACGCCGAGCACGACCATGATGACCGGTTCCATCAGAGAAGACAATGACGCGACGGCAGCATCGACTTCTTCCTCGTACGCTTCTGCGACTTTGCGCAGCATGGATTCGAGCGCGCCGGATTCTTCGCCGATCGCGACCATTTGCGTGACCATGGACGGAAACACACTGGTCGATTGCATCGCGATGTTCAGGCTAGTGCCGGTGCGTACTGCCGCAGCGATACGGCGGGTAGCCTCAGCGTAGACCGCATTGCCAGAGGCGCCGCCGACAGAATCTAGTGATTCTACCAAGGGCACGCCAGCGGCGAACATGGTTGACAAGGTACTGGTCCAGCGCGCAATCACGGCCTTGCGAATCACCTCGCCGAACAGCGGCAGACGCAGTGCCAGCTTGTCGGTGGCGATCTGCAGCGAGGGCGAGCGCCGCCAAGCCCGATAACTCAGCGCCGAGATCGCCACCAGCGCAATCAGCATCAGAAACCCATAGTTGACGAAACGATCGGACAACGCGATCACCAGTTGCGTCGGCAGCGGCAGCTCGGCGCCGAAACTCTCGAACACTTCTTTGAAGGCAGGTACAACCCACACCATGATCACCGCGGTCACAATGCAGGCCACACCCAGTACCGCTACCGGATAGAACATCGCCGAACGTACCTTGCCTTTGATCGCCAGGGTTTTTTCTTTGTAGGTGGCCAGTCGCGCGAGCAGTTGTTCAAGAATGCCACCCTGTTCACCGGCCGCTACCAGGTTGCAGAACAACGCATCGAAGTACAACGGGTAGCGGCGAAAGGCTTGCGACAGACTGCTGCCAGTTTCCACATCGGCGCGGATATCCAGTAACAACCGGGTGACCGCCGGGTTCGCATGGCCGCGCGCGACGATATCGAAAGATTGCAGCAGTGGCACACCAGCTTTCAGCATCGTCGACAGCTGCCGCGTGAACACGCAGATATCCTTCTCATGGATCTTACGCTGACGCTGACGCGGTTTTTTCTTGACGCGTACCTCAGTCAGGCCTTGCCGGCGCAGCGCCGCATCCACGCGTGACTGCACGCTGGCGCGCATTTCACCCTGTACCAACCGTCCACTTTTGTCTTTGCCTTCCCACGAATAAAGGGTGTCGCTGCTATTGCCCGGACGGGGCTGACCGACAGATGCCATGCGAATTCTCCTGACGAATCATGAACGGGGCCGCACGATGAAGACTGCGCGGATTACCTGTGAATCGGTACTACGGGTGAGTGAGTCCTGCTTATTGATTGGTGCAACTGAGGATTTCTTCCAGTGATGTCAATCCATGCCTCACTTTCAGCAAACCTGATTCGCGCAATGTCCTGATACCCTCGCGCCGCGCCTGCGCCTCGATCTCCAGTGCTGTGCCATGCGCAAGAATGATGCTTTCGATGGCTTCGGACACGGGCATCACCTGATAGACACCGACCCTTCCCTTGTAGCCGCTGCCGCTGCACCGCTCGCACCCTGCGGGGCCATACAGCGGTGTGCCATCAAGTTGCGATTCATCGAAACCTGCGTCGAGCAGGGTTTTTTCTGGTAGCACCACGGGTTGCTTGCAACTGCACAGCCGACGCGCCAGTCGCTGCGCAGTGATCAGATTGACGGCGGCGCCGATGTTGAACGCGGCCACGCCCATGTTCAGCAGCCGCGTCAGCGTCGACGGCGCGTCATTCGTATGCAGGGTGGAAAACACCATGTGACCGGTCTGCGCCGCCTTGATCGCGATATCGGCGGTCTCCAGATCACGAATCTCGCCGACCATGATGATGTCCGGGTCTTGACGAAGGAAGGCGCGCAGTGCGACTGGAAACGTCAGCCCGGCACGTTCGTTGATGTTTACCTGATTGATGCCCGGCAGGTTGATCTCTGCCGGGTCTTCTGCGGTGGCGATATTGGTGCCGGGCTGGTTGAGTAAATTCAGGCAGGTGTACAGCGACACCGTTTTGCCCGAGCCCGTGGGGCCGGTGACCAGCACCATGCCGTAAGGCCGGTGGATGGCGTCGAGCAGCAAGGCTTTCTGATCCGGTTCATAGCCCAGCGCATCGATGCCTAGCTGCGCCTGACTGCCATCGAGTATGCGCATCACGATTTTTTCACCGAACAGGGTGGGCAGCGTCGATACGCGGAAGTCAATGCTGCGTGTCGCAGAGACCTGCAGTTTCATTCGCCCATCTTGTGGCACTCGCTTCTCGGAAATGTCCAGCCGCGAGATCACCTTGATGCGCGAGGCGAGTTTTTCCTTGATGGCCAGCGGTGGCCGTGCAATCTCGCGCAACTCGCCATCGACCCGAAAACGTATGCGATAAAACTTTTCGAAAGGCTCGAAGTGCAGATCCGAGGCGCCCATATTGATTGCATCGGTCAGAATTTTTTGCAGAAAGCGAACGACCGGTGCATCATCAATTTCGCTCGCACCGGTCTCGTTGTCGGCAGAGGACTCGGCATCTTCTGCAAACGAGACGCTGTCGAGATCATCGCCGATCAGCTCACTGAGGTTTTGCTCCGCGCTCTGCGAGAGCCGGCCTATCATGTCGATCAGCTGCGGATAGGCAACGACCACCGGTTCTACCGCCAGCCCAGTCTGGAACTTCACCTGCTCGATCGCCTGCTGCTGGCTGGGGTCAGCCATCCCCAGCGACAGCTTGCCACCGCGTCGCGAGAGCACAATCACGCCATGGCTGCTCATCAGGCGCGGATCGATTATTTTCTGTGGCAGTGCTTCCGGATTCACCGCTGACAGATCCAGCAGCGGATAGCCAAAGGTGTTCGAGCAGAATTGCGCGAGCGCGTCGGCCCCGATCGCGCCGTCACGGATCAATGTCTGGATGAACGGTAGCTTTTCTGCCGCGCTGCTGCGCTGGGCAGATTCCAGCTGCTGTAGGTTCAGCAGCTGTGCCTGCAGCAACATGCGCGGCAAGCCGGAGGAATTCGCGGCTGAGCTGGCGGGCGCGGGTACGGTCATGGGAACGATTGGCCGGTGGTGATATTCAAGGCGGCTGATCATGCGCGATGAATGACCCTGGCCCGTCCGGATCGCTGGCCGTCAATGTTAGTCTTGGGTAGTCCGCCGTGTCTGATCACGGCAGTTGACGTTAAGCTGCAACATCCTCTCGGATGCAGCGTTGGTCACTGCAGCAGTGGCCGCTCAAATGTGAGGGCGGTACAGCTTGACCATGCGTATCGCCTGTTCCTGCGCTTGCACGATCTCGATCACGACATTCGCGATCTTCAGGCTGACGCTGGCTTCAGGAATATCTTGCAGGGTTTCCAGCAACAATCCATTGATAGTCTTTGGGCCATCCAGCGGCAGATCAAGCCCGAGACGCTTATTGACATCGCGCAGAGAAATACTGCCTTCGAGCAGACATTCGCCTCGGCTATCCCAGTCGAATTGCTCGGCGCGCGTCGCGCTGGGCGTGGAGGTGGTGAATTCGCCGACCATCTCTTCAATGATGTCATCCAGCGTGACCAGTCCCTGTACCTCGCCATACTCATCAACAATGATGCCCAGGCGCTCGTGATTTTCCTGAAAATACTGAAGTTGCGTAAACAAATCGGTTTCCGCCGGGATGAAATAGGCCGGAGTCAGCAGTTCACGGAAATGATCAACGCTCAGTTCATCTTCCCGGTTCAGTAAAGCCATGGCTTTGCGCACGTGCAGGATACCGGCGATCTGATTGATCTCTCCTTCATGCACGAGCAGCTTGTTGTGATAGCAGGTCGTTAGCTGGTGCTTGATCTCATCGACCGGAACCGACAGGTTCAGCGCCTCGATCTGCGCGCGCGGCGTCATGACATCCTCTACCGTCACCTGCTCCAGGTCGAACAGATTCAGCAAAATGCTTTTGTGCTTGACTGGAATGAAATTGCCGCCCTCGAGCACCATCGAGCGCAACTCTTCGGGTGACAGCCGCACATCACGCGCTTCCCTGCCGGTACGCAGCCCCATCAAGCGCAGCAGCGCGCGTACAAACAGGTTGACGAACCAGATCGCTGGCCTTGCCAGCAGGATCAGCGGTTTGATGATCAGCGAGGCAGGCAGCGCGATGCGCTCAGGGTAGGTCGCGCCGACAACTTTAGGTGTGATCTCCGCGAAAACGATCAGGAAGAAGGCCACGACAGCGGTGGCGATCGTGATCACTTCTTGATTGTTGCCGAATGCTGAAATCGCGATCGAGGTGACCAGCGCAGTGATCAGTGCATTGATCAGGGTGTTGGCGATCAGAATCAGCGACAGCATGCGGTCGGTGTGATCCAGCAGCCACAGCGTCGTTTGAGCCAGTCTCGAGCCACGGCGCGCCAGATGTTTCACGCGATGCCGGTTCAGCGCCATCAGCGCCGTTTCGGAGATGGAGAAAAAAGCCGAGGTGCAGGTCAGTACGGCCAGCGACAGCAATTGCACCCACAAGGGCACGGAGTCCATGAATTAGCGTCGAGAGAGTGCGCAGTCAAGCGCGAAAGAGGAGTGCCGAGTATAGCGCAGGAGCCCGGTTTCACTCGGTCTGCGGACATCAAGGGTGTTTGCTAAAATTTCAATGCATCAAAATCATTCAGACAACCGATCAAATCCTCGATCCTCGATGCGCGTGCCGTTTTCTTCTCGACTTGCCCTTGTTCCGTTAGCAGCGGTGGTGTCAGCACTGGTTTTGCTGGCGTCTTGCCGACAGCCGGACCCTTCCGCAGCGACCAGCGCCGCCGTGCCTGTGGCCTCCACCGCGGTCGAGCTCGGCAGTCTGATCTTTCATGATGCGTCGCTGTCAGCCTCCGGCAAACAATCCTGTGCGAGCTGCCACTCACCCGAGTACGCGCATGCACAGCCCAACGCGCTCGCGGTGCAGCCGGGTGGCCCGAATCTCGAGCAGTCCGGTACACGAGCGGTACCGTCCTTGCGCTATCTGGCGCAAACGCCGGCGTTCGCTTTCAATGAAGAGGGCACGCCTGTCGGAGGCTTCAATCAAGATGGCAGTGCCGAGACACTGGCGGCGCAGGCCGAGCGCCCGCTGCTTGCGGCAAATGAAATGGCTAATCTCACGCGGGCGGCCGTCGTTGAAAAACTCCGTCGCGCGGCCTATGCGCCGGCCTTTCGCAAAATCTACGGTGAAAACAGCCTCGACGATGTCGAGATAGCCTTTGCAGGCTTGAGCGATGCGCTGCAGCGCTATCAGCTCGAGGCGCCGGAGTTTCATCCGTTTGATTCAAAATACGATGCCTACCTCGCCGGCAAAGCAACGCTCTCAGATGCCGAGATGCGGGGGCTGAATCTCTTCAATGATGAAAAGCGCGGCAATTGCGCGGCCTGTCATCCCAGTGCGAAGCGCGAAGACGGCAGCCCGCCGCTGTTCACCGACTTCACCTATGACGCGCTCGGTGTCGCGCGCAACAAGGCCATACCGGCGAATGCCAATCCGGCGCATGTCGATATGGGCCTGTGCAAGTCAGGCCGCAGCGGCCGCGCGGCCCAGCCCTCCGAGTGCGGTAAGTTCAAGGTGCCCACCTTGCGCAATGTGGCTACGCGCCAGGTGTTCTTCCACAACGGACAAGTGACCAGCCTGCGCGATGCGGTTGCTTTCTATGTCAGCCGCGATACGCATCCCGAAAAGTGGTACCCGACGGTGAACGGCAAGGTGAAAAAATTTGATGATCTGCCGGTTGCTCATCATCGCAATGTGAACGTGGAAGAGGCGCCCTACGACCGCAAGCGCGGCGAAAAGCCCGCGCTCTCAGACCAGGAAATCGACGATGTGGTCGCCTTCCTGCGCACGCTGAATGATGGCTACCGGGCACCGCAGAACTCGTCCGGCAAATAGCGCTTCGCCCGATAACCTCTGGCTGTCAGCATCGGTCGGTACACTGCGCGGATCGACTCTCTGGATTCAAGTGAACGGCCATGCCCAACTGGAGTTACCTGATCGCCCGCCTTGTCAGTGCCATGGGCTCATGGCTGGATGCGAGCAATCTTCGCAATCGCGTCTATCAGCTGCAGCAAGAGAACGAGCTTCTGCGCGTGGCGCTCGACGACATTCGGCGCATGGATCCGGAAGGCCGTCTGGGCTGGTACGCGAGACAGGCGCTGGAACGGGCCGATCTGCGCGAATGACCTGGTGCCGCTGGTCGTAGCGCCGCCGGCTTCAGCGCCGGCGTGAGGTGCTGCGAGTCGAGGTGGCCGCTTTGCCTTTGCTTTTGGCGGTCCGACCGGCTCGGTCGGACCAGCGCTGCGACTGCTCCAGCAAGTGCGCATTGAAGACGCGGGCAATCGGTGACAGTTGCTTGCCTTTCGGGTACACCACATGCCATTGCGAGGCGATCGGAAACCCCTCTGCATCGAGCACGGCGACATCATCATCTTCCAGTCGCTCATACAGCGCATGGCGCGACACCACCGAAATACCGAGGCCGCCAGCGACGGCTTGCTTGATAGCCTCGTTGCTGCCGAGCTCGAGCCTGAGCAGTGGCGAGAAGCGTAGTTTCCTGAACTGCGCATCAACCGCCATGCGTGTTCCCGAGCCTCGCTCGCGCAGAATAAATCGCTCCGTCGAGAGCTGCTGAGTCGTGATTTTTTTTCGGTGCGCGAGCGGATGCGACAGCGGTGCGATCATCAGCAGCGGGTTGGGCATGAACACCTGATCTTCCAGATCGATGTCAGTGGGCGGCATGGACATGATGTACAGATCATCGAGATTGTCTCTCAGTCGTTGTACTACGCCGTCCCGGTTCAGCACCTCCAGTGAGATATCAATCTCCGGGTGCGCGGCGCAAAAACTTCCCAGTAGCCGGGGCACGAAGTATTTGGCTGTGCTGACCACGGCCACCCGCAGCCGTCCGCGCGTCAGCCCTTTCATCGCATCGATTTTCTGCCCGAAGAGTTCCCACTCGCCCGCAATCGCGCGCGCGGTGCGGGCCAGCTCTTTGCCCGCCTCTGTGAGGTGGACTCGGCGCGAGATCACCTCATACAGCGGCAGGCCCACGGAGTCGGCAATCTCGCGCAGCTGCATGGAGGCGGTCGGCTGAGTGACATGCAGCAGCCGGGCCGCTGCGCTGACGCTTCCGGTGTCGGCCAGTGCGAGAAATAGCCGCAGCTGGCGGAAGGTGACATTCATGGTCATAGATTTAAGTCTATGGGTAATGTTCTTAAAATCGATTATACCTGATGAGGCAAGAAGAGTAAGCTTCGCACCTCAGGAGTCAATATTCATGCAAAACTTTCTCGATCCAGCGATTCTCTTTTTTGTTTTTGGTGTCGTGGCCGGCCTGTTGAAGTCCGATCTCGAAGTGCCGCAACCTATCGCCAAATTTCTGTCGCTCTACCTGTTGATGGCCATTGGCCTCAAAGGCGGCTTTGCGCTCGCTGCCTCGGGGCTGGAGCCATCGATCGCGCTCAGCCTCGGTGCGGCGCTGACGATGGCCTTTCTGGTGCCCGTGCTTGGCTACAGTTTTCTGAAGTCACGTGTCTCGCGCTTTGATGCCGCTGCAGTGGCGGCATCCTACGGCTCGGTCAGTGCGGTGACCTTCGTCGCAGCGATGCAGTACCTTGACGGCAAAGGCCTTGCGCCCGGCGGTCACATGGCGGTGGCGATGGTGCTGATGGAATCACCGGCCGTGATCGTCGCGGTCACACTGGCCAACATGCTCAGACAGCAGCAAGGCGCGAGTGTCGCGGTGGGCGGATCGGGTGTCGCCGTGGTGAGCGGCGGGCACGGCACCTCGGTCGGTAAGATCTTGCACGAATCGCTGACCAACGGTGTGCATATGCTGCTGATTGCATCGCTGCTGATCGGTTACATGAGCGGGGAGTCGGGCAAGGCGATGATGCATCCTTTCTCCTTCGATCTGTTCAAAGGCATGCTCGCTTTCTTCTTGCTTGACATGGGTCTGACAGTGGCCAGGAGTTTGAGCTCGGTACGCGACAAGTCGCCGGTGCTGATCGCGTATGCCGCCCTGGCGCCGCTCGTGCATGCCAGTATTGCGCTGCTGCTCTCTGCGGTGCTCGGCTTGCCGGTGCCGGATGCGACGCTGCTGATGGTGCTCTCGGCCAGTGCGTCTTACATCGTGGTGCCTGCCGTGCTGCGGTACGCGATACCGGAGGCGAATCCCTCCATGTATCTGGGCCTTGCGCTGGGTATCACCTTCCCGCTGAACATATTGATCGGCATACCGCTTTACACCTATGCCGCGCAGACCGTGCTGTCGTGACCAGGATCAGGGGATACGATTGAGAATGCGGCAGCGCTGAATGTCGCAGGCCGTGGGTAGTGACGATCGATACTCGGGGAAGGCTTTCAGCAGCCCCGGGTTGCGCGTGAAGCACTGTCCACCCTTGCCGTCGTGGTAGTACGACAGCACATCCACGCAGCGGCGAGAATGCGCCATCAAGCCGTAGAAATGACCCATCTCGTGCGACAGCACCATTTGCAAGGTGTCGAGCGCATTGTGCGTAGGATTGCGCTGGTTCAGCAGATGAAAGGCTTGCGCACCGAGCGATAACTGGTGGTTGCCCAGATTCGCCAGTCCGAAATGTCCGCCACTTCCCGCTGCATCCCACTGCACGACGATATTCCCTCGGCTTGATTGCAAGCCCGGTGCTGCCACCATGACTTGCGCGGGGATGCCGCACCGGGACCACTCGGCCGCTGATTTTTGCAGCAGGCTCAGTACTTGCGGCTCCTTGAACCAGCTGGGCGCTCCCGCATGCCGATAACTGAAGGTGAATGCACCGGCGGCGGCCATGCGATCCTGACCATCGCCCCAGGTGGCAAGTTCGCCATCAGCGCACTGCGCGATTTCCAAATTACGTAGCAGGGCATCGGCGCTGGCGGGTGCGACAAACATTGCCAGCAGCAGGCAAACGAGGTGATGGGAGAGTAGAGAACGCAGCGGCGAAAGGATCAGCGGCAGGGGGCGATGCTTCAATTCAGCGTGCAGCGTCAAGGTGGCGGGATGTTTACGCAGGCTCTGCGGCGGCATCTGCGTCAGCGCCGGATTCACCGGCTGCGTCCTGGGCCCCGGCATCAGCCGTCGCCTCCAAGGTACCGGTGGCTTCGTCGGCACTAGCATCGGCCTCGTGATTGACGGCAGCCTCTGCGATCTGGGTAGCGCTAGGTTGCGGCGGACCATCGACATTCGAGCCCAGGCATCGTCCCATCAGCGCATTCGCGGTCTTGTAACCCAGTTCAGTCAGCGCGAGCACGCCGCCGCCCGGGCGCAGGATGCCCATGCGGATCAGCTTGTCCATCTGCTTTTCATGGCGGACGAACTCGCTGGGCAATTTGTCATTGTTGACCAGCGCGATCATCAAATCGATGTCTTCAACGGATAGCACGTACATGATGCGGCTCCCGACCTTAACTTGACCGAAAGACTAGCTTATTTAACGCAATCGGGTAAAGCGGGGCGGGATTAAACAGTGAAAAGCCTATGAGAATTGCTCGGAAATCGATGTAAACCTCGTCAATCGACCGCTTGACCGTCGAGAGTTAATAAAAAAATAATCAGTCTGAAGCGCCGGCGCGGCGTGCCGCCGGATCAGCGTCGGAGAAATGTTCTGGGCGCAGCAGACGACCCGGCCGCGGCACACCCAGAGCATCGATCTTCGCTTCGCGCACGCGCCAATCCAGCGATCCATCGCCGGCCAGCGTGATGCGCAGCAGCCAGCCGGTGCGCGTATCGTCGTCACTGAAACCATCAAACACAAAGTTACCCAGACTGTAGAAAATCGGCTTGCCTTTGTAGACTTCGATATCCTGCGTCACATGAGGATGACCGCCGACTACCGCGTCTGCGCCATGGTCGATCATGATCCGCGCCATGGCTCTTTGCCGCGCCGAGGCCAGCTTCTGATATTCCCAGCCCCAGTGCGGATACACCACCAAAAAATCCACGTGCAGTTGCTGTTTCGCCTGTCGGATGCCTTGAATCACAAAGTCTTCATCGAGCCATGCATGACCAGGCACGTTGTCCAAGGCCTCGAAACTTCTGGGAAAAAAACCGTTATAGCCCAAAATCCCAATCCGCTTACCCTTGATTTCGCGAATGAAGGGCTGGTGCGCCTCGCGCAAATGGCGACCGCCACCGAAATAGGGAATCGACTGTTTATCCAGCGAGTTCAGCATGTCGACAAAGGCGGCTTTGCCAAAGTCCCCCGTGTGATTGTTCGCCACCGACACCGCGCTGAAGTATTTCTTTAGCAGCGGCAGCGACTGCTTGGGTGCCCGGAAGGTGTAGGGCTTGTCGATAGGCTTGCCCTTGGCAGAGATCACGCACTCGAGATTGCCGATGGTCAGATCGGCATGGCGCAGCTCATTGGCAAAATGTCGGAACGGATCTTTGTCAGCGCGTATCAACTTGCCAGGCGTATCGGCCAGCATCACATCGCCCACAAACACCAGTTGAATATCCTCCGCGGCGATGCTTGACGACGAGTTGAGCAGTAACGCGAGTAGCCACGCAAGCCACTGAAAAGTTGTCCTCATGATCTACTCGCAGCTCACAAAACACTCAAAAAACATTTCGCGCTCCAGGTCAGATGAATACACCTTGTTCAGCCCCAGGCTGGCGGGAGGCGTTGCGCAGCGTTGTGGCGAGAGGAGATGCTCGCTGGCGTGAATCAATGTCGGCGAATGCGACCTCAGCTCATAGACATAGGTCTTGAGCTTGGCCCGCTCTTGCAGCAGCTGCGCCTTGAACAAGAAGCGCTCACCCAGACTCACTGACTGGAAAACGAAGACGTCGGCGCTCGCGGGTAGATGGAGTGTCTCCGTGCTCAGACCGTACTCGGCGTGGCAGGTCGCCGTCATGGGCGCTGCGGCCGTAGCCATCAAGGGCGCCAGCGGACAGTACATGAAGAATAGAGCATGTACGAGGCGTTTCATGTGCTAAGGAGATCCAGAGTGCGGCGATATTGCCAGCCATGACTCTATCCCATCTACAGGGGCGTACCGGATAAAATCCGGAGAAGCCGCGATCCTTGCCGGCAGCCCCGGCATGACGCGCAATAACCGCAGCGATAACAATAGCACTAACAACAGCGATAACCACAGCACTCACCGGACAAGCTATGTACCTGCCGCCACATTTTGCCGAGACCCGCCCTGAGGAACTGCATCGCATCATCCGAGAGCATCCGCTCGGCGTCTTGGTGACCCACTCGGGCAGTGGCCTCGATGCCAATCACATTCCTTTCGAATTCGATCCAGATCAAGGCCCGCAGGGCACACTGCTCGCGCATATCGCGCGCGCCAATCCGCTGTGGACAGATTGTCCTGCGGGCGCAGAGGTGATGGTGGTGTTCAGGGGCGTGGAAGGCTATATCTCGCCCAACTGGTACCCGAGCAAGCACGAGACACACCGGCAGGTACCGACCTGGAATTACGAGGTCGTGCATGTCCATGGTCGCTTACGCATCATGGATGATGAAAAATTCGTCCGTGGTGTCGTGGCGAGACTGACCCGTGAGCACGAAGCCACGGAACCCCGACCCTGGAAAATGGGCGATGCACCGAAGGACTACATGGATGACATGGTCAGCAAGGTCGTCGGCATCGAGATCGAGATCGGGCGTCTCGAGGGGAAGCGTAAGCTGAGCCAGAATCGCGAGAGTCGCGATATTCATAACGCCGTCAACGAGCTGGCGCGACGCGATCAGCACGCGTTGGCTGCCACCATGTCAGCGGCGATGCCATCGCGAGATGAATAAACCCGGCGTATCTCTGTTGCTGAATCTGGCGCACGCGCTGGACCATATGTTCCTGTTGATCTTTGCCACGGCCGTGAGCAGCATCGCCACGGACATGGGCATGCAACACTGGGAAGATCTGATGCCCTATGGCGCCGCCGCGTTTTTTTTCTTTGGCGTCGGTTCGCTACCCGCCGGCAGGCTGGGCGACCTGTGGGGACGGCGCAAGATGATGAGCGTGTTTTTCATTGGTATCGGCGTCTCGTCGCTGCTGGTCAGTCAGGCACAGACCCCCATACAGCTGGCCGTGCTGCTGGCAGTGATGGGTTGCTTCGCGTCGATTTATCATCCGGTTGGCATACCCATGCTCATGCAGTTCACCGACAAGCCGGGAAGGGCGATCGGATTCAATGGCCTCATGGGCAATTTGGGCATCGCCGTCGCCGCCGTGCTCACCGGCTGGCTAGTGACGCTCAGCGGCTGGCGCGCCGCGTTCTGGTGGCCCGGTTGCCTGAGCATCGCGCTGGGCCTCTTGTTTTGGTGGGTGACTCGCGGCGACGATGTCGCTCCCTCAAAGAAACCCCGCTCTGGCTCGGTCGCACCGCACCACCAGCAAGCTATGCTTTTTTTTGTGATGACGCTTGCAGCAACCACAGGCAGCTTGCTGTTTAATTTTTCGACCAACAGCAACGGCGAGGTGCTGGCAGACCGGCTGAGTGGCCTGATCAATGACCCCGCCGCAATTGGCATGCTGCTCGCCGGTGTGTACGTGCTGGCTTCGTTTAGCCAGCTTGTCATCGGACACCTGCTCGATCGCATGCCCTTGAAAAAACTCTACCTGACCGTATTGGGCATTCAGCTGCTGACCCTGTTGGCTGCTACCCAGACACAGGGGTGGATGTTCTACCTCGCGCAAATCGCCTTCATGTGCGCGATCTTTGCGGCCATCCCTTTTACCGATGCGATGATCGTCAAGTATGTAGACGATTCCATGCGCAGCAGGATTTCCGGCGCACGCTTCGCCGTGTCATTTGGCGCCAGCTCAGTCGCTGTCTGGCTGATCGGCCCCATCGTGAAGTCAGGCGGTATGGCGTCGTTCTTGTGGACCATGGTGGCCACCTCCGCCGCCACGCTCGCCGTTATCAGCTTCTTGCCATCGACGGAAGAGGTGCCGGAGGGATAAGTTGCACTCTGAGCCGTTGCACTACCCTACAAAGGGACACTCACTTTGTAGGACCCATTGCGCTACGGCTACGTTTGCTCTGCAGCAGCCCAATATTCATCTCAGCCGTCAGATGCGACGCATAAAATTCTTCGATCATTTGCACTGATGTACGAGCATTTCTAGCCAG
>JACCEB010543772.1_pt1 | contig 31884 bp, 39 predicted proteins | sample 7454761 | NCBI WGS metagenome assembly JACCEB01 (sample SAMN15323454, study PRJNA562643) | freshwater metagenome | isolation source: river surface water | place: USA:Blue River Watershed | collected 2017-08-18
CAGTACAAACTTCATCTTTTGATGCGAGTGGATACTTATTAACTTCATCATTTAACTCATATACACAAAGTAACGATTCTAAAGTAAATTCTTTAATCGCCGCGACAGGTTCATACGCAATTAGTTCATCAGTTGCGACAATCACTGGAAATAGTTTAGTAACTGCTTCAATAGCAGGAGATACTATTACATTTACAAAAGGTAATGGTTCAACATTCCCAATTGTAGTACCAACTGCGAGTGGTAGTGTACCGGCTGGTACTGTATCATCATCTGCACAAATTGCAGAGTTTGGATATGCTACTACGGGTTCAAACTCATTCATTGGTGGACAAAATATAGCAGGTACATTAGATATTCAACAGGCTTCAAATCCTTTGATTTATACATCTATTGTACAAGATGTATTAACAAATAGATTAACCTTATCGCAAGCGGGAGCAGCTGGATTCATATTTGGAGGTGATATTACTGCGAGTGGATACGATGTAGTTGCTGATAACTTTATAGGAACTGCAAGTTATTCAAATGAAGCAATAAGTGCTTCATTCGCACAAACTGCATCATTTCTTTTAGGAGCTATAGCTAGTGCTTCATTCGCAGAAACTGCATCATTCGTATTAGGAACCGTAGCAAGTGCATCCTTTGCAACTTCTGCATCATTTGCACAAACTGCATCTGAAGCAAGAAATGTAGTAGTGATAGCAAGAAATGGAAATGCATCTTCATTAGGGACTGGAACAATAGTTCATATCACAGGAGCTAGTGGTGATAATCCAATATTTAATACTGCATCTTGGGATACTGAATTATTATCAGCAAACACATTAGGTATGTTGAGAACAACTGCAACGAGTGGAGCTGATGTAGATGTATTGGTAAATGGTATTGTGACAGGAGTGAATACTGACCCAGCATTAGGGTATGTAGAAGGAGATGTGATATATCTTTCTTCATCAGGTCAATTCACAAGAGTACAACCACAAGCACCAAATCAGATTGTTGTAGTCGGACAAGTATTAAGAGCACAACAAAATAATGGTTCTGTTTATGTAAACATAAACAACGGATGGGAATTAAACGAATTGCACAATGTTGCAATCAATGGTGTAGCAGATGGAGACCTATTAGTATATAGAAGTGGAAGTGGATTATGGACAAACTCTTCATCAATAGAATTAGGATTAGCAACTACTGGTTCTAATACCTTTGTTGGTAATCAGGTAGTAAGTTCTTCTATAATTGGTGTTGGTGATTTATATATTCAACCAACAAATCAATCTACTGATTTTTCAAATGTATCCGCATCAGTTTCAGGTAACATTATATTTGGAGCTATATTTGGTGATAATCAAATACAACAAACTGGTTCTTTTGTAGTATCAGGTTCAAATAACGTGGTATTAGTAGGAAAACCAACTGCTACATCAGGCTATTATTCTTATGTAAATGGAGCATTAAACGTCGTTGGTGCGGCAGTAAGATTAAGCACATCATCTTTATTAAGACCGACTATGTATAATAACATTATACAAAGAGGGGTGACACTTAATTTTACAACATCATCATTTGCTTCAGCTCCTAACTTTGGTAATAACATATTATATGGTAATGGGACTACAAACATAAATCATCAAAGCGGTTCAATTAACTTTCAAAGTAATTTAGTAGGTGGTGGAAACATATTTACTTCTACTCAAAATGTTACACCTACATCAACAAGAGCAGGTATAACAAGTAATATATTTAATGGAACTCAAACATTCTTACACCAATCATCATCTATAACTTTAGATAGAAATATAATGAATGGTTTAACAGCTGCAGCTATTCGTAATGATTTCTCTAACTCATTTGCCGATGGATTAACTGTAAGCCGAAATGTAGTAAATGGTAATGGTGTATTTATCTATAATAGCGGTTCTACAACTGCAGGAAGTGCTCAAGGAAACCGAAGCATTACCGATAACTTATTTGGAGGGGCAAATATAATTGTTTCCTCTTCACATATAGCGACAAATAATAATAACGCAAACTTAGTAGGTGCAATAGTATATGGATATAACTTAAATGTATCCGCATCATCTACTACATCAACTGGTGGTAATGTGTTTGTTGGAAGAAACAATGATACATCCTCTAACTTAGCATCTACATCAGATATAATCTTTGCAGTAGGAACAGGAACATCTACATCAGCAAGAAAGACTGGTTTGTGGATAGATACTGGATCCCTAACTACAATCAATGGTGGCCTTTATGTTACACAATCGCAAGTAACTTTAACCAATAGCGGTTCAACGCCTAATACATTAGCATTGGCGGTAAGAAGCGGTTCAGTAGAAGTGACATCTCCACAAGGTAATGGATACTTCTATACTAACTTACCAATTACATCTTCTAACCTTCGTATAAATGGTGATGGTATTATTGCTGACCTTTATGTAAGTGGTGTATTTGCAGGAAACTCTACACTTAATGTAGCAGGAGATTCATACTTCACTGGTTCAGTAAATGTAAATAACAATGTAAATATAACTGGTTCATTAGATGTAAATGGTACAAATATAATCAATACATTAAATGGGTTAAGTTCACAAACTTCATCTTATGTAACTGAATCTGAAACATCATCTTTTGCAACTACTGGTTCAAACAACTTTGTTGGAGACCAAAAGATAACTGGTTCAGTAAGAGTAGATGGTGATTTAATTGTTGATGATGATGGAGGAACTACTTCATTCTTACTAAACCAAAGATTTAGTACTGAGTTTTTAGGTTCTCAAATGAGATGGCAAGAATCTGCTAAGAAAGCAACTTGGGATTTCTATGAATCTATTGTTGATATCAACTTATCTGCTTATAGTTCATCTTATGATAATGGTTTATCTATTAACCTAAGAGAGGATGGAACTACATTCTCTGATTACAATACATCTTTTGTAACACAATCATGGTTGAGAATACCTGTAAACAATAACAATAATCCAGCACCTCAGTTCCCTAGAGGAGCAGGCATAACTGGTTCATTATTAGTATCAGGTTCAACAACAATAACTGGTTCAGTAGTAGGAAATGTAAATGCATTATCTATATCTTCTAATACTGCATCACTTAACTTAAATAATGGAAACTTCTTTACTTTACAATTAGTAAGTGGAAGTTCTACACATATTACTCCAACAAATATTAAACCTGGACAAACAATTAGTTTAAGATTGAATACAACAGGAAGTGGTACAGTAACATTTGATTCTTCTATAAAGCAAGCAAGTGGAAGTTCTTATGTACCAACTACAACAACTGGAGTAGATGTAATAACACTTATATCGTTTGATACACAATCATTGTATATCTCAAACTTAAAAAACTTTAACTAATATGTTTCAACCATTTAGTTTTTTTAGGGAACAAAGTTATCAAATAGCTTCATCTCTTTCTATTGATTTATTATTAGTAGCAGGAGGCGGTGGAGGCGGCACCACCGGCACCACCTCCAGAAGAGGCGGAGGTGGTGGAGCTGGTAGATTATTACCAATTTCACTAACAATGGATGCTAATGCTACTGCTAGTATTTCAATTGGTGCTGGTGGAGCTGGAGGAAGTCCAAGTTTTACTAGAACACCTGGAACAAATGGTGGAAATTCTATTATTACAATTATGGGCACTACATATACTATGCCAGGTGGCGGTGGTGGTGGTACAGATTTAAGTGCTGCTAGTAATGGAGGATCAGGTGGAGGTGGTGGTTCTTATGGAACGGGTAATGCACCAGCAAGAGGATTTGCAGTAGATGGTACTCCTTTAGCTGGTTCAGGAAGTAATGGTGGATTAGGAAATAATTCAGGCGTTGGTGGAGGCGGCGGTGGAGCTACTGCTGCTGGTAATACTCCAAGTCAGGGGTCTGGAGGTACTGGTTATGTTTGGTTAGATGGTGTAACTTATGCACAAGGTGGTAGCGGAGGTGGAAGTGGTGAAGCTGCAACTCTATACGGATCTGGAGGTAATGGAGGATTTGGTACGGGTACAGGCGGAAATGGTAAAGAAGGAATTTGTATAATAAGATATAGTGGGACACCTGTAGCTAGTGGTGGAACAATTACACAAAGTGGAGGATACACATATCATACATTTACATCTAATGGAACATTCACAAATGGATAAAATAAAAAATCATCACAAATAAATTACAAATTGTTAAATTAAATAAAAGTAAAACTATGAACTCAAAGCAAGTATTAGATAAGATAATAAGCCTTCTTTCATCAAATAAGAAAGATGAAGTGCTTTTAACTTATGCAAAATTGAAAGATGGTACTATTGTTGAATCTCCTACTTTTGATGTGGGTGAAAAAGTTGATGTAGTATCAGAAGATGGTAAATCTCCAGCTCCTAATGGAGAGCACGAATTAGTGTTGAGAGATGAAAGCGGAAACGAAAACATCATCAAAATAGTAACTGAAGATGGTATCATCGTTGAAAGAGAAAATGTTGAACTGGAAGCTGAAGATGTAAAGGTAGAACCACTACCTGGAGAATCTGCAGTTATCGGTGAAGACGGAAAGAAAAAAGAAGAAATGGCAGATGAAGAGCCTCTACCTTCAGGTGATGGAGTAGAAGAGGAAGTAGAACCAATGCCAGGAGAAGAAGATTCCCCATTTGATTTTAAATCTGAAATCGAGAAGATGGCTTATAGAATTGAAGAGCTTGAAAAGAAGATGGAAGAAATGGGTAAACAAAAAATGGAAGAAGAAGTGAAGGAAGAAGAAGATGTAAAAGAAGAAGACCTTCCAAAATTAGACGGAGCACCAGTTGAAGAAACTAAGTTGAGTGCCGTTTACAAAACAAAAAATAAAAATATGGGTGAGAATGTACAAAATAAATTCTTATCTAGATTATATAATTAAGATTTTTAAAAAATTAAAACAATGAGAAAACAACAAAATTTCACAAACCCAAGCGTAACATCAACTTACGCGGGTGAGTTCGCGGGTCAGGCTTAGTATTAGCCCGCGTAAAATCTCGTGAACTGCTGGGAGGTCTTTACGAAGATAATCAGCAACCAAGCTAAGCAGAAATGTTTAGAAGGTTCAACGACTAGGTTTAGTAATCTTAATAGGTGGAGCTAAAGAAGAAAAACCCAAGAGTGCGAGACAACGATAGAAACCAAATTTCAAAGATTCGTTGATGATATAGTCTGAACTGCATGAATAAAATGAAGATGCAGAAGTAGAGGATAAAGAGCCACTACGATAACAAAAATTGAAATACATTGCGGCTGCGTTGTTTAGTGCAAGAACATTGGATAACAAATTGATTAGCATCATGCCAAACGTGAAGTTCAAATCAGTTATCCAAAAGATTGCAGTAGATAATATCATCTCCAATGCATCTTGCGACTTTACAGAAACAGGTTCAGTAGCTCTTACTGAAAGAATTTTAGAACCAAAAGAATTGCAAGTAAACTTACAATTGTGTAAGCAAGAGTTTGTAGATTCTTGGGAAGCATTACAATTAGGATACTCTGCATTTGATGAGATTCCTGCTTCATTTAACGACTTCTTAGTATCTTATGTAGGTGCTAAAGTAGCTGAAGCAACTGAAATCTCTATTTGGCAAGGTAACTCTGCAACTAACGGTCAGTTCGGTGGATTATATCCAGCCCTTTCTGCATCAGTAGGTGCGGGTGGTGCAACTGCTCCTATTACTTCATCAGTATCAGGATCAATCACTTCTACAAATGTTATCGCAGCATTAGATGGTGTTTATTCTGCTATCCCATCTGCGGTATTTGGTAAAGAAGACCTTACTATCTATGTACCAACAAACGTGGCTAAGGCTTACCAACAAGCAATTTCAACTAACTATGCTAATGGCTACAACAATTTAGTAACTGTTGGCCAGAAGCCTTTGGATTTCCAAGGTATTGAATTAGCATGGTGTCCTGGTTTAGCTAACAACGCTATCGTTGCAGCACAAAAGAGCAATTTATTCTTCGGAACTGGCTTATTGAGTGATTACAACGAAGTTAAAGTGTTAGACATGGCAGACTTAGATGGTTCTCAAAACTTTAGAATCATAATGAGATATACTGCAGGTACTCAGTTCGGTATTGGACAAGATATCGTTATTCACAAAAACTACTAATCATATTTTTTAATGGAGGGTAGGTAACTATCCTCCTTACTTAATAAGATTAAATTAACTAACTTAAAACAGAAATAAAATGCCGTGTAACTTATCATTAGGAAGACAAGAAGTTTGTAAAGATTCAGTAGGTGGTTTGGCTGGAGTTTATTTTTTAAACTACACAACCGCTTCCTTTACTCACGCAACAGGTAGTGATCCTGGTTCTCCAATCACTGCTTTCCCTTCAGGTAGTACAGTTTATTACTACCAATTAAAAGGAACAAGTGCATATACTGAAACAGTTAATAGTTCTAGAGAAAACGGTACTACTTTCTTCTCACAAGAATTGGTATTGAATTTGAAAAAATTGACAAATGAGATGACTACTCAATTGAAACTTATGGCATGGGGCAGACCTCAAATCGTAGTTCACACTATGGCGGGAGATGCTTTGTTAGTAGGTGAGAGAGAGGGTGCAGATTTAACCGGAGGAACAATCCAAACAGGAGGTTCAGTAGGTGATTTGTACGGATATTCAGTAACATTCACTGGTCAAGAACAATATAACGCATCATTTATCTCCGGTTCAACTTACGCAGACCCATTTGCTGGATTAGCAGGTGCAGGTAAGCCAACAGTTGTATATGGAGCTAATAGCTAATATTCAGTATAAGCATAAAACTTAAACTTTAAAAGAGAATAAGGGATACCAAAAGTATCCCTTTTCTTTTTACTATTTAATAATGTGAAATTGTTAAAATAGAAACAGTATAGATAAAGACAAGCTAAATGCAAGTATATTACATCTCAGGCTCAAATAATTACACAATAAGAACGGAACAATTGACAAATACGAGTAGCCTATCTATTCATTTGCAGGATATGTACCTTCTTACCAATACATCTCAATCCCTAAGTGCGAGTGCGTGGAATGAATATGAATCAATGCTAACATTCCCTCTTACGATTGCATCAGCGAGTGTAGGTAGTGAATACCGAGCATATATTAAATCTGGAAGTTGTTCAGTATGGCATGGTTCAATAAGTGTAATGAAAGCACAGGCAACTTCATCTAAATCAAATTACGAAAACCAAAACGATGGGTATATCTCAAACCTATCAGATAATGAGTATATAATAATGGATTAATATGGATAAGAAAAATCAAAACTTTTCGGTAGTTTCTTTAGCACAACAAGGTATTCCAATTGTAACTGAGGATACAAAGACAAGACACAATTGGGTTCCGTTTGGAATTTATATGCAAGATGATTTCTATTTTGCTATAACTCAAACTTTTTCCACATCTACAACTCACGCTGCGTGTGTTGAAGGTATTTCAGACCTTATATTTGGAAAAGGTTTATATTCTAAAAATGAAGCATTCCAACAAAGATTAACTAAGTTAGTACCGCAAGAAGAAACTAAAAAGGTTGTATTTGACCTAAAATTATATGGTAATGGAGCTTATCAGGTATTTTGGAATGATGAACATACTAAAATCATAAAGATGTATCATGTTCCAGTTCAAACCCTAAGAGCTGAGAAACTATATGATGAACCTAAAATCCAAAACTATTATTACTGCATTGATTGGTTAGACCACAAAGCACAAAGAAACAAAAAGAAGATTCCTGCTTTCGGAACATCAACCGATAAGATGGAAATTCTTTATATTAAAAACTATACGCCTGGAAAATACTATTACTCACTTCCTGATTGGATGTCAGCATTTCAATTTGCAGAATCAGAAGCAGAATTGAGTAATCTACATATTAACAATATATCTAATGGTTTCTTACCAGCAGTAATGATTAATATGAACAATGGTGTTCCTGCACCTGAAGAAAGAGATACAATTGAGGATTTGATTGTAAGAAAATTCACAGGAACATCTAATGCAGGGCGTTTTATGATTTCATTTAATGATGACCCAGCGAATAAACCAACTGTTGATACAATTAACATTGAGAATCTACATGAAAAGTATAGATATGTTGCTGAATACGCACAGGATAGAATCCTTGTGGCCCATCGTATTACTTCTCCGCTCCTTTTTGGAATAAGAACTGCAAACAATGGTTTTAGTTCCCAATCTGAGGAGATGAAAACTGCATACTCAATCTTATCAACAATGACAATAACACCCTTCCAGAACCTCATTACAAATGTTTTAGGAGAGGCTTTAATTGAAGGTGGATACGAAGATACTGAATTGTATTTCGAACAATTAACCCCTCTCGTAATCCTTTCTACAACTGCTGAAGAGACTGGACAAAGTGTAGAAGAAGTTCAAACTGATATTAATGAAGCAGCTGAGAATCCTGACCAAATCGAAGAAGGATTAGAGTTGGAAGAGAATGTAGAAATTCCTGAATATGGTTATAGTTTAGCATATCAATCAATAATAAAATAATAATATGGCATATCCTTTATTTATATCAAGAAACGATATTATTAAAAATACTCCACTAAATGGTAGTATAGATGCAGATAAATTGTTGCCGTTTGTAAAAACTGCACAACAAAAACAGATGTATAACCTTTTAGGAACCGTATTATATGATTACCTTTCAGCACAAATCTTAGCTGGTACATTAGGTAATCTTAACTCCTATTATCAGGATTTAATGAATGATCATGTTAAACCTACCTTAATATGGTACTCTGTCGTTGAATACGTCCCCTTCAGTCAAATATCTTTTAAAAGTGAAGGTGCGGTAAAGCATTTATCAGATCAATCGGTAGCTCCAACGCAAAAGGAAATTGATTACCTTAAAGAACAGGCTCGTCAAAATGCAGATTGGTATGCAACTCGCCTACAAAACTATCTAATTGCATATTCAAACGAAATACCACAATACTTAGAATCAGTAGGTAACTTAACTCAGATTTATCCAGATATGGCAAATGCATATTTTGGTGGAATAAATCTATAAAATATATAAGTATATATGGCAGATTTTGTAGCAAATAATAGTAAGAACTTTACTCTATATTACAACATATTAGAGTATTTCCGTATTATTATGAAAAATCACCCATCAATAGCGAGAGTAACGCAGGGTGATAATTTTGATATTGATACTGATGAGTTTCCACGTTATCCTTTGGGAAATGTTATGGTAACAAATGTAAGATTTCAGGATAAAGTAACTAACTATAATGTTCAACTTATAGTAGCTGATAAAGTTAAATTAAAAAATAACGAATCAATTGGTACTAATAATTTTGATGTTGTGCCATTTGAGGGTACTGATGATGTTGTAGATATACATTCTAACACCTTAGCAATACTAAACGACCTTATTTCATTTACAAGAAAATCAGAAGATGCAGTAGCATTTACTATTGATACTGAAGTAAATTGTGTACCATTTAGAGATAACTTTGATAATGGATTGGCTGGATTTGTTGCAACATTTGATGTTAAAGTTCTTAATGAAGGTAATGCATGTTTGTTTAATCTATTATTAGATAATGATGTGTGCTAATGGTAACATTAGAAGACATAAGAAAGAAATACGAAACATTAGCAAAAGCTAATGCACTATCTACCTCTAAAACATATAAGGGGTATCCTACTCGCGCATATAAGACGGGTAAATTATACAAATCTTTAAGAGCATTAGTAACATCTAAAGAAGCTGGAAAAGTTATTTTAGATATGGTTGCTGTAAGATATGCATTATTTCTTAACTATGGATTTACACATTATCGTAGTAAGAAGTTTATACGAAGACCGTTTGTAACAGCAGCTGCAGATGATAAAGCAATAAAGCAGTTGATTAATGAATATAATAAGAGTATGATTGAGGAGATAGTTTTGGAACAATTAGAAATAATTAAACCAAAATTAGGTAAGTATGGTTTAGGGCCTAAGATTTCACCGGCTTCTAAAAACAAAAGATATACTTACAAATAACATCACATACTTTTTTGTGTTTATGGGTTAAAATATAAAAAGAATTTAGATGGCTTTGACAATATTACAATTCCCAGCTACAGCATCATTGGCACAATCGCCGATGATATTTTCTTTGTCATCATCTACTGATACCACACAATCTTCTTTCCAATATACGGCAGAATTGTGGTATTGGAGTGGTGCAGTGGCAGATAGTGGAAGCTCGAAATATACATTAGTAAAATATCCTAATAATAGTGGTGTTGGTACATTTGATGTAAGTAGAATTATTAACTCTACACTTACTGATTTAGCGGAAGCTAATGGTTCAAATGTAAAATACTACAAATGTCGTTTTGGAACACAATGGGTAAGTTCATCACTTATTGTCACAGGTTCTACTAAAACTGATTCAGAGGTATATAAAGCATTAGATGGGTATTCTATATTTCAAGAACCAATCAATCAACAAATTGCATCTAAAACTCCACATTGGCCTATAATGACTGATGGGCCTGTATCACAATCAGTATTTACAACTAATATTGGTTCAGGTTCAGTTTATGTTGGCAGCGTGAGCGGTTCTATACCAACATCTATTTTTTATTCATCATCAGTAGGAACTGCATCATTAGCGTTATCTGCTTCAACAGGTAATACATCAACTGAAATTCGTCAGTTTCCAATGTTTCCTTCATCATCTGGCTTTCCATTAACGCAAGTTGGATTAGAAGATTATACTATTATTGCAAGAAGTGGTTCGACAGATTTAGGAACTAAATTATATTTTACTATTGATTGTCCACAAAAATATCCAAATGTAAGAATTAAATGGAAAAATAGATATGGACAATTTGATTATATGAACTTCTATGGAGTTTCACAAAATGGTATGAGAGTAGATAGACAGATGTACCAACCTCAAATCGGAAGTTGGGATGCTCAGACAGTTTCATACCAAAACTATGATTCTCAGAATAAACCTTATGTTGTAAATGCTAAACAAACACTTTTAGTTAATTCACAATTTGTACAACAGGCATATAACGATATATTCAAACAATTATTAGTATCGGATGAAATATATTGGATTTATGATGAAAATACTAATGATATAAGACCTATATCAATAAATCAAGAATCTATTACATTTAAGACAGGTGTAGTAGATAAAACTATACAATACTCATTCACATTTGATTGGGCACAAAACTATAAATTGATTATATAATGGCGGTTACAAATACTAATACTATTGCATATAAATTAGTAGCAAGTGGAAGTATATTAGACCTATTTGATGATGAAGATATATTAGTATCGGATAACATTACAGGTCTATTTGATATCGGTACACTTCCTGTTGATTTCTCACGCACTATCGTATTACCTGCAACTAAAAAGAATAATGCATTCTTTGAGCATGTATATGATATTAGTGTTGATACTCCATATCTTTTTTCTACTAATACTAAAGTACCAGCTTACTTAGATTTTGATGGTATCTATTTAGTTAGCGGATATATACAACTTAATAAAGTAGACCTAAAAGGTGATTTAGGAATCCTATCGTATGAGGTATCCTTATTCGGTACTGTATCTTCTTTTGCGAGAGATATGGGAAAGTTTTATCTTAGTGATCTAACTTCATTAGCAGTTTACAATCATACTTCTTCTTACGATAATATAACTTCGAGTTGGAGTGGTTCACTTTTTAATGGAGATATAGTTTATCCTTTAGCAGATTATGGTAGTGGATATCGATTTGCAGCTGGTACTCTACAAACATTTGGAATAAATGATTTTGATGGTGCATTAACTGTACAAAACTTTAAACCCGCAATCCGAGTAAAAAAAGTATGGGATGCATGTTTTGAACAATTTGGATACACATATACTGGTTCATTTTGGGAACAAAGTTGGTTAGATGATGTGTATATGGTATGTAATACTGCATTAAAATATCCTGAATATAATGGTGTAGAATTAGAAACATATGGTAAAATCAAAGTTGGTGCAATTAGTGGAAGTGGAATGACTGATGTTAATTTACCATCTGCTAGTTTCGTTACTTTACCGTGGGCTAATGTAATAAAAGACCCATCAAATGTATATAATGGTAATGCCTATACACTTCCTAAAAAAAGTAATTTAGAAGGAGTATTAAACATAAACATAAATGTCAGTTGCTCCCTAAACAATATGCCAGGAACATTCTCACAAAATGGTAGATGGCAAATCAGAATGTTAGAGACAGGTAGTTCAACTGCTTATGGATTAACTGCAATTCAACCATATTTATCATTCTTTGACCAATTACAAAATAGTAGAACAGGTTCAATTAATACAACATACGAATTACAAACTCAATTTAAGTTATATGATATACCTGCTGGAACTTATTATTTTCAAATCCTTCAATCACCAAACTTTGGAAATCTAACCCTTCCAACGGTAACATTAGACCCAGGAAGTACAACTAAATCCTATTTAGAAATTACGCAAGTTAATCAGGCAGCAGATGGTAGAGTAATCGATATACCAACTAATATGCCTTATGGAACTAATGGTATTAAATTAATAGATTTTATTAAAGGAGTACAAAAGAAATTTAATCTTATTATCTATCCTGATAAAACTAAACCAAATCAAATGATTGTAGATTCATTTAATCATTGGTATAAGCAGGGTGTAGTAAAAGATTTCAACAAATATATAAATCTTAATAATGTTATTGAGGTAATACCTGCAAACAACTTAGCAGTAAACCAATTAGAATTTGGTGATACACTAGATCAGGATTATGTTTCACAACAATTTAGTAAGCAAGTCAATAGACCATTTGGACAAACTTTCTATACTGATACACAAAATTATTTCTCACAAGGAAAGTTAGAAGTTAAAACAACATTTGCTTCTACACCTCTTTTACAAATTGCAGGAACTGGTTTATCTGGTTCGGTTGCAGGAGCTAATCCTACACCACCTACATCTTACTTTAATCAGGTAAGTTCAACTGCATACAATAGTTCAACCAATGCATGTAACCATAGTGGTGGTTATTATACCTATTATACTGCAGAAGATGGATTAACAAATGTAACTAAAGTATATACTGATTTTGGTTTAACAACTCCATTTAATGGTGGATACCAATACTACAAATTTATTGATAATAATTTTACAACTTATGCTGCATTCATCAGTTATGATGGTTCAGTATTAGGATACAATTTATGTTAAACACATTTATATGAGTCAGAAAATACCAATATATATTCCAACATTTATTAGTGACCAGAACTATAATCCTAATAGAGTTTTACCACGTCTATTCTTTTTTAATGGTATGGTAGATTGTGAGACATGGAATTTTGAAAGCGGTTCATTGGTGGATAGTGGTACTGTAAAAGAGCAACCACAATTTCCATATTTTGACCACTATAATGTAGTAAGTGGAAGTTTCCCTACTACTGGTTCTCGTTCATTACTATTCTTAAACGAACAACCTGTTTATGGTGGAGTACCAGACCAAAACCTCTATACTGAGTATTGGAGTGATTATATAAATCTTCTTTATTCTCCTAAAACTCGTCTAATCAATGCTAGTGCAATTATACCATTAGCAGAGTATTTTGATTTAGAATTAAATGATGTGGTGAATTGGAGAGGTGATTTATACCATTTAAGAGCAATAAATGATTACAACTTAAAGACTGGAGAATGTAAGATACAATTATTAGGGCCACTATTAGAAGGAACTTTAGATGAATAGTATCCCATACAAACACTTCCCAAAATGTTAAAATTATGATTAAAGATATAATAAACTTACTGCAAATATCAGAATACTATGGAGTATCCAAAAGAGTTGATATTGCAAAAGGAATAAACTCTATACCGCGTAGTTTTAAAGAAATGCTATCGTTATGGAAAAGACAATGGAAAAGTAAAGCGTAATGGCAGAGAACAATACTACTACATATACAACCATAATTGAGACAGAAGCAAATGTCACACCTTCTATTGCAGAATTAAAGAAACTGCAAAAGGAGTTAAAGACAACTACTGATCCTGCCAGATTTAAAGAATTACAACAACAAATTGATGATACCAAAGAAGCCATCTCTGCGGCAAGAACTGGTGCTGGAAACTTTGCAGAAGTATTAGGAACATTACCTGGCCCTATCGGTGAGATTGGTGCGAGAGCAGGTTCATTGATTGGAACTCTTAAAACATTCGGACAAGTAAAGATAACCGATTTACAGGGTTCATTTGTTGAATTAGGGAAGGATTTAAAAGATGTAGCAAAAGGATTCTTTGACCTGACAGGTATTACAAAAGTATATACTACTCTAAACAACGCACTTTCTAAATCATTTGTGGCAGTTGGTATTGGAGAACAGGCAGCAGCGGCAGGTGCTAGAACATTTGCTGCGGCATTAACTGCGACTGGTATTGGTGCTATTGTAGTAGGATTAGGATTACTGATTGCTAATTGGGATAAAGTAACCGATGCAATTAAAGGTGCAACTGCTGAATCTAAAACATACGAAGAGGCTCAGGCTGAAGTAACAAAACAATTATCTGATTTTAATAAAAAATTAAAAGATGTTGAAGGTGCATTTGCAGCTGCGAGAGCTGGTACAATTAAAAAAGAAGATGCACTTAAAAAATACAACGATACATTAGGTTCAACCGTTGGGTATGCAGGTTCATTAGAGCAAGCAGAACAATTGTTGGCAGAGAATACTGCCGTAGTTGTAGAAGGAATTAAACTAAGAACTCAGGCGAATGTATTCTATGCAAAATCAGCAGAAGCAGCAGCCAAAGCAGTTAGTGGTGAAGATATTGAACCATCAGTATGGCAGACTGTTGGTGATTATATTCTATCTGGTGGTAATTCATTAGCATTTGCTAGTAATCAGGCAAAAAGTTATGTAAAGAATTTTGCTGAAGTAACTGAGAACCAAAAAAGATTTGAAAAAGAAGGTGATGCCCTTACTCAAAAAGCAATTGAGAACGATAAGAAATTAAAGAAGGGATTAGCAGAACCGCCTGATAATACAAAGAAAGATGATTCTCGTAAGCAAGATTTAGAGAACATTAAGAAGAATAGTGAAGCGGCTTTACTTGCAGTAATGGAAGCGCAAGATAAAGAAGTTGCTATTGTAAATAAAAAGTACAATGAAGAAATTGCTCTTGCTAAGAAATATGGCAAATCAACTGCTGAATTAGAAGCAGCAAGATTAAAAGAGTTAGGTGATATTAAGGCGAAGTATGATAAAGAGGCTGAGGAAAAGAGAAAAGAAAACGAAAAGAAGTTAAAAGAAGCTGAAGATAAAAGAAGAGAAGAGAGAATTCTTGCTATCGAAAACGAAATACAATTAGATGAACAAAAGTACACTAAACTAATTGCGATAGTAAACGATAGAGAAAGAGTATTAGTTGAAACTGCTAAAGCTGCAAAACAAAAGGCTTTGGAAGATACAACAATGAGTGAGGAGGAAAGAAAAACAATTATATCAAATGCTGATAAGGCTATTATAGATGCTCAAAAAGTTGCAGCAGATGAAAGATTATCAATTCAGAATCAAAGATATGATGAGCAGATTGCGAATATTAACGCAAAAGAGCAGGAATTACTTTCAGATGTTGAATTAACTGAAGCTCAGAGAAATCAAATACAAATTGAGGCTGCAAATGCAAGAAAAGAAGTAAGAAGAAACGAAGTAGATGATGCAATCCTTACATTAGATACTGAATATAATGCAATCGGAACTTCATTTGATAGAAAGAGACAACTTATCAATGAGAAGGAAGCGTTATTACTTTCAGATGCATCTCTAACCGAAGCACAAAGAACTGCAATACAAAAGCAGGCGAGTGATGAAAGAACTCGTATTGCGTTAGCGGAGAAGGAAATGAAAGCCGAAATCCAAAATGCAGAATTAGATTTGGTTCAGCAAGGTGCAGGATTATTAAAAGAGATTGCAGGAAAGAATAAGAAATTACAAATTGCAGCAGTAGTTGTAGAACAGGCGGCTGCAATTGGAAAGATTGCCGTAAATACGGGTATAGCAAATGCAAAAGCGATCGCGGCTTCACCATTAACCTTCGGTCAGCCGTGGGTTACCATAAACACAATTAGTGGTGTGTTAGCAGCAGCGAGTGCGGTAGCCGCAGGTGTTAAAGCAATTCAACAAATCAATAGTGCAGATAGCGGTTCTCCGGCAACCTCCACTCAAATAAGTAAAGGTTCTACTCCATCGGTTTCTGCACCTAGAGTAGAAGGAGCAACTGCACCTCAGATACAAACAGGAGCTGGACAGAATCCATCTCAGCAGATAGCATCAACTATTGCACAAAGCAGTGGTAAACCAATAAAAACTTATGTGGTAGCACAGGAAATGTCTTCAGTTCAAGCTTTTGATAGAAGAACAAATAACGCAGCTACCTTTTAATGTTTTTGAAATCTAAAATTGTTAAAATGTATGGAATTATACGAACTAATCATAGAGGATGAAAATGTAGATGAAGTAATGGCACTTTCATTGGTAGAGAACCCTGCTATTGAAGCAAATTGGGTATTCTTTAATAACCAAAAGGAAGTACACTTTGCAACTATTGATGCTGAAAAAAGAACAATAGTAGCACCAGTATTGATTCCTGATAAAAAGATTTACCGAATAGATGAGAGAACAGGAAAGGAATATAATGTATTCTTAACTGCGGAAACAATTGAGAAATTGGCTCAAAATTATTTAAGAAAAGGTTATCAGGATAAAGCAACATACGAACACACCAAAAACATAGATGGTGATGTGACAGTAGTAGAAAGCTGGATAAGTAAATCATCAACTAAAGATAAATCATCTCTTTACTTTAATAGAGCATTCCCAGTAGGAACTTGGTTTGTAACTATGAAAGTAAATAACGAAAAGTTATGGCAAGATTTTGTTAAGACTGGTAAAGTAAAAGCAATATCAGTTGAAATGTTAGTAGGCCACAAATTAGTTAAAGCAGCGGCTGAGTTAGAGTTGATGGAAAAAAACATAGAGGAACTTACAGATGAAGAATCAGCAATCGTTCTTTCAAAGATTATGGCTGTTATTAAATCCGATAAAAGATTTAAAGAAGGCAAAAGAATCGAAATGGAATCCTACTCCGATTATGGAGAAGGAATCCGAAACAACGCAAAAAGAGGTATTGAACTCAACGAGCGTAATGGTAATAAATGTGCAACTCAGGTTGGAAAAGTTAGGGCGCAACAGATCGCCAAAGGCGAGCCACTTAGTTTGGAAACAATAAAGCGAATGTTTAGCTATTTGAACCGTGCAGAAACTTATTATGATAATGCAGATTCACCTAATGATTGTGGAAATATATCCTACTTATTATGGGGTGGAAAAGCGGCTTTAAGTTGGAGTAGAAATAAATTAAGAGAGTTAGGTCTATTAGAAGAAAGTGAACTTTCATTAAAAATTCCAAGCCCTCAGGTAACATCAACCTATCCTGGTGAAGTTGCGGAAGATAATAAAAAGAAAAAATTAAAATAAAAAAAATTATGAGCAAGATTTTAAATCAACAAAGCTTCGTAGAGAATGGACAATTCTCTGGTGGTGCTGCTGTAACTCCTGTTTCAGGTTCTACTTATACTAATTCAACTGCTGGAAATCCTGCTTTAGGATTTGTTGCTGGTGGATTGTATGTAGGTGGTATTGGAACATTAGTATTCAAAACTGCTGATGATAGTACTTTAACTTTTACAAATGCTTTCGGATTTATTCCTGGTATTGTAACTGCTGTAAGTTCTTCATCAACAGCAACAAACATCGTAGCCCTAAAATAATACACAATGAGTGGAGTAAACCGAAACATATTACAAAATGGAGGAATTCCTTTAGCAGGAAGGGGTCAAACTAACATTGATTTAGTTACTACTTCTGGTAGTAGATTTGTAATAATGAATTTTCCTCCTACATTTCTTTCTTCATCAAATGGAGGAAGCTGTACTGGTATTACATTACAATGGACACCCGATTCTACATTAGGATTTGAAACTTCATCAGTTTATTCTTCTGTAACTGAATCAGTATTAAATTGTGAACCATATTCATTATCTCCACTAACATCATCATTAGGCTATGTTCAGTTTATTGATTCACAATATAACGCATCAGCTCCTACTTACTATATGAGAGCTTACCAAAACTTTGTTGGTGGTGGCAAAGGCCCATATTCTGATATTGTTTCAATTCAAACAAGACCAGCAGTATATTGTACTACACCAATAGTAGCAGCTAAAGGTGGAGCTACATCTAGAGTTGTATTTGATATGGATGGTTGGAATCCTAATCCTGGTATTTGGTATTCAAATGAAGGAAGCGGAAGTGCTGCAGCATTTAGTGCATCGTTTTCAGTTACGCCAACATTAATAAAAAGTGGTGGGCCTAACTATGATGCATTACAAACTAATGGTGCAACTATAACAATACCATTGCAAGGAACATCTATTACTCAAGGAGGTGGAACTGCAAATATGATGTATGCAAATATGGCACTAGTTAGTGGAAACGCTACAATGATATTAGGTGGAGGTATGAACTCATTTACTGTTATTGCAGGAACTAGCGGTGGAGCAAGTGTTAGTTTACCAGTAGGTGTTACACCAACCTTTCCATCTGGAATTAACACAATTAATAAACTTATTGGATTTCAATTTCAAGCTAATGGGCAATTTACAGTTGATAATAGTATAACAGGTAGTAGTGGTACAATTAGCTCTCAAATATCAGTTGGAACATCATTAGTAATCAACACATCTGCTGATTGTGTAATAAGAGCATTCAATTTAGGAATAGGTGGAACATATAATGAAACAATATATCATTGTAAATACGGGCCTGGAGGTTCATAATTATGAAATCATTCAATAAACATCTTACCGAATTTGCCAAAGCAACTGAGATTACCCAATCTGAGATGGAGGATATGGTATTGACGTGGAATGAACCATTTAAAATTTTTACATACAAAAAGAATGGGACAAGAATGGTGAGAGATATGTTCTCTTTCAACGGCCCATCAGGAAATGTGAGATACAATTATCAAGCAAAAGGTTATATGATTTTATACGATTTAGATAGAGATGGATACCGAACAATCATCTTCCGAAATGTGTATAAGATTACAAAATTTGGAAAAACTTACTTAGTAAAATAAAATATATTATGCCAATCCCGAAACCAACCGCAGGTCAAGCAGAACAGGAATATGTATCTGAATGTATTAGAGAAATCATAGATGAATATGGACAAGAACAGGCTGCAGCAATTTGCTACAATACCTATCGTTCAGAATCAAATATGACTGCTCAACAAAAGATTGCATCAAAGTTTAGAGAAATCCAATACAAAGGAATAAACCTATTCGCAGAAGAAGGTGGATCACTAGAAGATGCCTGTTGGTCAGGGTACCAGGCAATAGGTACTAAAATCTTAGATGGTAGAGAAGTTCCTAATTGTGTTCCAATAACTGAATAAACTATGAATCGTACAATACAAAGATTAAATAAAATCAACTCATTACAAAAGTTTGAAATCGAAGCACCAAATATAAATGTGTTTGGATTTCACACTCGTCATTTTGATTTGTGTCCAGGAGCACAGGCTCTTTTTAATCACCTAATTACAATGCCAGTAGATGAAGAAACTATTGGAATGATTAGAAGTGCAGCACAAGTTGCAGATAATGTGTTCAGAAAAGAGAAAGAAGTAATCGAAGCAGGTGTTGCATCTCAGCATGATTACGAAGAAGTCGCTCTATTAGTTGGTGATTTCAAAGATATTATGCACGAAATAGATGAAGAAGTAGGAATGGGGCATGATGTAAGTTTTATGGATGGACATATCCTTAAAGTGCAAGAATACCTTAAATAAATGGAAAATATATATTCTGTCGTAATTACAGCAATAACTGTCTTAGGTGGAAGTGCAGCTTTTAGATTCTATGAAAAGAGAGCTGAGAAGAAAGATAAAGATGATGATTTTATCCGACATGATTGTAAGGATAGAATCTCAAAGTTAGAAGCACTATTAGAAATGAGTTCAAAGGAAAAGGATGAAATGCGAAAGCAGATATTAGAACTTTCAACTATGGTGGCTAAACTTCAGACACAAATCCAATACCTACAAGATAGACAAGGTAAAGGATTGTAATAGAGGGGGCAGATCCGTTGACTGTTGAATCTTCTCCGCCCGAATGGGTGTTTCTATATATCTTACTTAAGCTCCTCTTAAATGGGAGCTTTTTTTATGCCTTTGATAATCAACGAGTTATGAAAAACCACAAAAAAATATGGTAAATTGCTTGGAAAATCCAAACTTTTTACTTACATTTACTATGTAATAAATCGTTAAACACTTAAAACTTAAAACTTAAAACAAAATGGCAAATTTAGAAAATCAGTTAGAACAATTAGTAAATGAGTTCGGCATCGAAAATGTAATGAGCTCATTAGTATCAAAGAATAGAGATAAAGTTTTTATTCCTAATTGGTATTATCAACATCATATCAAATCAGTTTTTGGTAAAAATATCAAACTTTCTAAACTTAATGAAAAATGGGCAGATGAAGGTGGATATGATTATACAAATTATAGTGTAGTTGATATTTGGCAAGACATTAATTAAACAAATAAAACAAAAAACAAAATGGATAAGCTAGAAATCTTAGATGGCATCGTTAGTATGGCAAGTTCATCTTTCGTTGATGATAACTACACTCCTTCCACTATTCATCAGTTATTTGATGATTGTGTGGAATTTGCGATAGAGGAGTTGGAGGATTATGGTATTCCATACACCGAAGAAGAAATTAGAAATTATCTCAAAAACAAAATTTAAACACTTAAAACAAATAACAAAATGGCAAAAATGACAAGGAAGGAGTTCCTAAAACTCATCGGTAAAAAACCACAATTATTGTTCTTATTATTCACAAATTTTAAAAACAAATAAGGTTATGAAAAATTTACAAAATAAAATTTCAGTAAACGAAATTGGTTACATTGAACAGGGTGCAAGAGAATATGAATTCTTTAAGGCAGATGTTGAGGATGCTTTGTTAAATAACATATTTGGCGAGCATCGTATTTTTTCTTCAAAAGCTGGTTTTAGTAAAACATTTACAACCAATAAAGTTGCAAATGATAATGGTATAAAACTTATTAAATTTGAAGGTTCAGTTGGTTTGTTTGCTTTTTGTGCTGATGTTGCGACAGTATTACTAAATGCACCTAAAGATAATTCTAAGATTCACTGCTTATTTGATGATTGTGATTCACTTTTTTCAAAAGGTGATAATCTTAACACTCTTAAGGGCATGTTTGATAAAGATAGAAATGTTTTAAAATATGGAAAACAATTAGGTGGTCAATATCATCAATTAGATGATTCACAAAAAGCAGCAATTGATTCGTTTAGAACTGAAGGGAAATCAGGTTTTGAAATACCAACTGATAGATTTGTTTTCATAACACTTACTAATAAATGGTTTCCTACTTCAGATGATGTTGATAAAGCATCTGATTCTAAAAAAGATTATTATGGAGGATTAGCAGCTATTAGACGTAGAACTCAATTTAAAGAAGTCGTATTTAGTGAAGGAGTTGATTGGGGATATTGTGCAAACATATTATTAAATAGTAATTTGGCTGAACAATGGAAACCTAATATTACAAATGATGAGAAAATAGAAATTCTTCGTTTTACATCTCCTACAAATAATTGGAATAAAATGACAGAACGCAATCTATCAGTTTTTGATAAGATGGTTAAGGATATGGTTAGATTCCCTAACAATTATTACGATAGATGGATTTCACAATACTTAATTAAATAATTTATTATGAGTTGGATAGATGATTTAAATAAAGAACTTAGTAATAGAAGAGAAAAAAATAAAACTTCTGAAGCTAAGGAAGAAGCAAATGAAAGAAAAAAAAGTTGGATTGCTTCTCAAGGAGGAAAATCAGGTATTAAAAGATTATTAGATTGGCAAAAAGAAAACAATCATAATATTGGTGAGATTGCTAAATTTAAAGATGAAGATTGGAAAATAAAAATTGGAAACGGTAACAAAGATAAAATTAGAACTGAAGAGGTAAAAGAACAAATACGTGAAAGTGTAAACAATCTTAACGCCTCTCTAACTAAAGAAGAAAGAAGTAAAAAATATTCAAATGATTCTTCATCACGCAAATCATTGAGAGTTAGATTAGAGATACTAAACACTATTGAAGGAGATATATTTACAACTTCAGAAGCTAGAAAAGCGTGTGATGATTATGGTTTAGGTAATTGGAAAGCCTTTCTGAAAGATGATAGAATTATTAAACAAATTTACAAAGGTACAAATCAGAACAATCCATCTTTGTATCAAAAAATAAATTTGGAAATCTAAAAAACATTTACTATATTTGTAATGTTTAATTGTTCATAACTATAAAAACCCATCGTTGACTGTCATCAACACAAACTATATGTTTATCCAATAATAGGAGAGTTAGGGTTCTCTCCTTTTTTTACGGAATTGGAAAAACACGATACTTATTAATAGAAACTAAATACAATGTGCGATATTGTATCAAAGATAACGGAAGAAATTCCAAACCAACCCCAAAGATAGCTGAAATCGCACTTCAGTTATTGGAGGGGTTTTTAATTTAAAAAAAACAAAATGGCAAAAAGATTTACTGATTCAGAGAAGTGGAAAGATCCATTCTTTGAAAACCTAACAAAAGAATTAAAATTAGCGTGGCTGTACATTTTAGATGATTGTGATCACGCAGGTATCTGGCAGAAGAGTATTAAAAGATTAAACTTTGCAGTAGAATCTAATTTTACTGAAGAAGACTTATTAAAAGCATTTAGAGATAGAATTGTAATACTGAATGATGACAAATGGTTTATAGCTAAATTTGTAACATTTCAGTATGGTAATGATTTTATTAATTCTAAACAAAAAGCAGTAGTATCAGCAGTTAAAATCTTAAATGAAAATAGGCTTATTAAAGAGTTAGATAATGGTTCACTAACCCTATCTATACCCTATGATAAGGGTTTAAATACCCTTATGGATAAAGATAAAGAAACGGATACGGATAAAGTTAAAGATAAAGTTATGGATAAAGAAACAGATAAAGATAAAGAGTTTAGAAAAGAAATGTATGAATATATGGATGAAGTATTTGAAGAAAGAGAAAGAAAAAATCCTAATTATTCTTCAGAACATAATCCTAATGCATTTGATGATATGATTGATGAATACATTTTAAGAAAACAAATATAAAAATAATATGTTATGATTAGAAAATCTAAAACTAATGACCCAAAGTCTTCTACTCAACTATTAGAAGAATTGCTACCTAATTTAAGAACTTTATTAAAAAAATTAGAAGAGACAGAAAATGAATCAGATTCTTTAATTCAATATGCTTATGATAATCATTTAATTTCTATATTTGAAAATGATATCTATCTGGTTAAAAAAAATATTAAAAGAATATACTATAATAGATAATAATAATATATCCGTATATATTTATATATGATGGAAGAATTAGACGATATATGGTTTGATACAGAGCTAGCAATGAATGGCTTAGATGAATATCTAACATTACTATTTGCTGAATTAGAGAATAGTGTCTCTGCATCTAACATAAACAACTTTACTATAATTGAAGAGTAAGTTGTTTTAATAGGTATGAAAAAGAGCCTATTGTTATGGATTGTTTCTCCATCAGAGTTAGATTTAGCGGTAAAGACAATAAAAGAAGTTTGGAAGCCAGAAGGAAACATTTATATACTAAAAAGAAGAATAGAAATAAACCCAACTGAATTCTTCCTAATTTGGAATACTGAATACTTTTTTAGATATAAAGGAGTAATCAAAATAAACCGAAAGGGTACAACATACTTTACAATAGATGCTCTGAATCAATTAAGTATTCAGGCATTAGGAAGAATAGATAAGAGTTTTGTACCAGATTGGAATAGATACGAATACAGATTATTACTTACTGATAGTGATGGTAATCTAAACGAAATAACTACTGAAAATTATGAAGTAGTAAAAGCATAGGGGGGAGTTTTTTTACCGAAGTGCCATTTTGTATTAACCCCTTTATAGGGAGCAAGTAGTGTAAAAGCGAAAATGCTCCCTTTTTTTATTTGGAAAATTCAGATAAATTCACTAAATTTATGTTTCCAGGATTTCTTAATATTTATATAAAACGAAAAGCAAAATGGCAACAATAAAAAAAGTATGTAACTGCTGTGGTAAATCATTAGAAGCCACAACTGAATTCTATCACAGAAATAAAAACACTTACGATGGTCTATTAGGGCATTGTAAAACCTGTCAAAACGAAAAGACTGCGGAATACCGAATAGGAAAAGGAAAAGATTATTGGTATGATGATAAAGGCGGAGGATGGTTCAGAGACCCTAACAACAAACCTAAATGGTTAGAATATCTAAAAGAAAACTATTCAGCAAGATTTAATTGTAAGATATACGCAATTGTAAATCCAGAAGGATTAGTGTATATCGGTCATACAAAGCATCCTACGATACAAAGAAGATTATCAAATCACAAAAACGATTACAATCAATTTAAAAAAGGAAATAAAAAATCCCAATTACCAGGGCTTTGGGAATCAGTAGATAAATTTGGTTGGTGTAATCATACTGCAATCCTTATAGAAGAATTGGATACTAATGATAAAAAGAAGGGATTGGAAAGAGAAAGTTTTTATATTCAGCAGTTTATGAGACAAGGTAAATCCTTAAATGTAAAACCATAATGGAAGGAAGATTTATAGAAATAGATGCAACTGATGAAGATTTTATGTTATATCTATTTGATTCTGGTATGTTAGGTGATATACAAACCGATAACGATAAAATACAATTAAACATTCATTTAATGCAAAACTTCTTTCCAAATGTGCCAGAAGATGTAATAAAAATGTGTACAAAATGGTATTTGGAAAACATAAAGAAGAATACCGAATTATGTGATGCAGAGATAATGTATCAATTGGGAAAAGAAGTAAGTAAAGAAATAAAAGATAGATGGTTATGAAATGGATAAAGTTAGGTGATTGGTTAGAAGCGATAATACACATAATAACTTTTGGTTATGGTGAGTATCTGGCTTTGTGGATAGCAAAGAAGATATTCGGAAAAGATTCGTGTGGCTGTTGTGAAAGGAAGCAGTGGTTGAATCGATTGACAGATAAACAATATAATGGAAGATGTAACGAAATAAAACTATTCTAATGGGAAGAAAGAAACTTTATACCGAAGAAGAAGCAGCTGAAAGAGCAAAGATAAATTGGTATCAAAATCAGAAACCTAAAATGATAGAAGAACACAATAGGTTAGCTTCTATAAGAGTAGAAGATGAATATGGTGTAGTAAAAAAGAAAGATAGAAAGCAGTTTAGAGAATACATAAGAGAAAAGAATACCAAAAGATTTGATGAAATCCTTAGTAGTGAAGAAATTTGGGAAAGAGTAAACTCCTCTTCTGATGAATGGTTGGAAAAGGAAGCAAGAAAGGCAAGAAAAAAGAGATTAGGTGGTGGAAAGTATGTCAACGAAAAGGATATAGATAGAGCAATGAGTATAATATATGGTGGTATGAAAGGTGAAATAATAGAAGAACCAAAAGAAGAAGAATACGAAAACCCTTACGAAACCGAAACAGATGAATAACGAAAAATTTACAAAAGAAGAATTAGAACATCTAAGAATCCAAATGCAAAGAGTTGGTACACATTTACCAGAAGATATGACAGGTTTGATTTGGGAGAGTTACCGAAAGATAGCAGGAAATGTAGGCGGCCAACCGTGCACGTGTGCAAGTAGTGGAGGCCTTTGGTTAGCAGCCGTAAATGCTATCAACAATTACCTAAAAGAGAATCCTTAATGGTAAGTGGAAGTATAGAGTGGGAAAATCATTTCCGATTAGATATCTTAGCAAAAAATCATCACAATTGGTTAGTAGCTTGTGCAAAAAACATTTCTAATGATATAGAGATGGCAAATGATTTAGTAGGAGACCTTTACCTATATCTTACAAAACCAAACCCAAAGATATGGTTCAAAGATTCATTTAACTTAATCTATTGCCGTTCTTTTCTATCCTCAAGATTTATCAACAACAAAAAAAGAAGTAATCGTATGATAGGTCTTAATCCGTGGATGGATAGGGAAGATGAGGAATACGATGATACCTTAGATAAGAAGATAGATGCGGAATATGATAAATTAATTGATGAACTTAGCGGAATGAAAACGAGAAAAGGTTGGAGTTCAGCAATGCTCTTTGAATTATATTATTTCTCAGATAAAACAATGGATCAATTAGCAGAAGAAATAGGATTAAGTAAATCAACCGTATTCTTAAACACAAAGAAAGTAAAAGAACATTTCAGAAAGACACTTAAAAACCCATTCCGAACCGATGAAGAAGATTAAGGTATCACCCTATGTAGTATTGTGGATAGTATATATTCTACTCCTTACTACATTTTTATTGATAGGGGCTTAACTACAAAACCGAAACCATTTGTTTATATATGTATATATTACGATTAAATAACGAAAGGAAACGATAATGGCAAAGTTCGAAGTAGGTAATAAGTTTGGAAAAGGAAGACCGCCAGGCAAACTAAATCGCTCGACAGAGCAAGCAAAGTTAGCGGTGGCAAGAATAGCTAATCATGGATTAGATGTATTGAGAGAAGATATAGAAAGGATAAGACAAGATAATCCAGTTGAAGCAGCCCGTTTATATCTAAAATTGTTGGAATACATCGTACCAAAGAAATCAGCAGTAGAGATAAGTGGAGAATTAAAGCAACAAATCCAACAAATAACTGTAAACATAAACCATACAGGTAGTGAATCTAAACATTGAAACAACCATAACTTACCACAATATTAATGAGTGTAAAGCACGTCATCAACACCATATTGGGGGAAGTAGAAGTGGTAAAACTTATGCTATACTACAATGGTTAATAGTGCAGTGCCTTCAATCGGCAGTAATGGTAAACATCGTAAGGAGTACAATGCCATCATTAAGGCGAAGTGTTATTAAAGATCTTAGGGACATCCTAAATGGTTTGGGAATATGGGAACCCGAAAGATGGAGTGAAAGTAACAAAACATACACATTCGATAGTGGAGCGGTCATAACATTCTTTTCAACCGATGATGAAGGAAAGTTAAGAGGTATTAAAGCTGATATAAGTTGGTTAGAAGAAGCATCGGAAATAGATGCAGATTCAGCATTTCAAATCGGGATTAGAACAACACAAAAAATAATTTACTCATACAACCCGACCATATCACCTTACCATTGGTTAAGACAACAATATGGTGATAAAGATGTAGATGTATTCAGAACTACATATAAAGATAATCCATTCATTGGTAAAGAGCAGATAGCAGCATTAGAAGACCTTAAAATAAAGAATCCAAAATATTGGCAGATATATGGATTGGGTGAATTTGCAGGAAACGAAAGACAAGTTTATCAATTTGAAATTTGTGATTATATACCCGATGAAGCAGATTTTGTTGGATATGGAATGGACTGGGGATATGCTGCTGACCCAACTGCATTAGCAGGAGTATGGAAGTGGGGAGATACTCTATACCTCAAAGAATTCGTTTATGAGAAGGGTTTAACGACAGGCGATATAATCAGTAGGCTAAGGAGATTTGCACCCAACAGAGAGGAGATATGGGGTGATTCTGCGGAACCCAGGCTAATTGATGAGATATACCGAAGTGGGTTTAACATAAAGCCCGTAAAGAAAGGGCCTGATAGTATAAACTTTGGTATTCAGACACTTCTAAACTTTCACATAAAGATTGAGAAGTATTCACAAAACTTAATCAATGAAATGTTTGGATACCAATGGGCTGTAGATAAAGGTGGACATGTCTTAGATAAACCTGAAGGAGGATTAGACCACCTTTTAGATGCAGTAAGATATGTGGGTATGAGTAAGCTGACAAAGAAGGAAGAGAATAAAGGAAAATATGTAATTTCAATAAGATAATATATGAGTATTTACGAAAAATGGACAGAAATAGAGATTCTTCAAATGGAAGAACTAATTAAAGAGCTTCTAAAAATCAATGAAGAATTAAATGCTATGGTTATAGGATATGATGCGAAGCTAAAGAATGAGGAAGCAAAAGTAAAAAGATTAACTTCAATACTTTCACAACATGGAATAATGGTAACCCCACAATTCAAAACCGATGATGGTAAGACAATGATAAAATCAACAATAGAAATATGAAAAAACAATTAACGATAAAAGTACCAAAGGATTATTCAGCAATTACCTTAAAGCAATATCTTCAGTTAAGAGAAGAGATGGAGAACTACAAAGATGATCCTGAGGCAGTGGAGGCATTAGTATTTCATTATATATGTGATGTACCAGCTGATTTAATAAATAAAATAGATTCGGAAACATATTCTAAGATAAGAGAAGACCTTAATTCTTTTATGTCCAATACTGATTATCCATTACAAACAATTATTAAAATAGATGGTGTTGAATACGGCTTTGAACCTAACTTATCTAAAATGGCGTATGGTGCATATTTGGATATTAGTAAATGGGATACAATTACAATAGATAAGAATTGGGCAAAGATTATGGATATTCTTTATCGCCCTATTACTCGCAAAGCGGGAACATCTTATGATATAAAACCATACGATGGAAACATTGATGAAGATAAATGGCATAGTGTAGGAATGGATATACATTGGGGAGCACTTTTTTTTTTCTCCGGTTTGTTGACAGACTTAGTGAGTTTTACCCAGAAATCTTTGATTCATCAGGAGGGGATACCTCACAGCATCAAATCAATTTTGGAAAGAAGTGGAAATCGTACTCCTCTATCGTAGACTTAGCAGGAGGAGATATAACACGCTTTGATACAATTCTAGCAGAACCTTTGGAAAAATGTTTATTATATTTATGTTGGAAGCAAGATAAGGCGATGGTAGAAGAATTAGTACATAAAGAAATAATGAAGAAGAGTAAGTGATATATAGGAGTTTCAGATTGTTAAAATACTAAACTGTAGAGAAATGAGTGGAACACCTTCACAATCGCAAAATCAAAGAAAAAACTCTGGCATTTGGTTAGGCCCAACTGTTGGTAAATCTTCTCCTAAAAATAGTAGAAGAGGTTGTCTTTGTTTAGACGGAAGAAAGTATAGTAGAAAATGTTGTGATGGTTTCTTAGCGAATCAGGGAATCGGACAAACTCAATCACCAACTGTTGCATTAGGAGCATTTAGTGATGGATTCTCAGCAGGATTTCAAATAACTACATAAAAGAAAATAAATTTTAATATGTCTGAATTAACTAAAAATCAGCTAAAGCAGGATAACCAAAATAGTTTCCCGAATAATAATACAGGATATATAACCCCTGCAATCCTAAGAGACTTTAATATCAATATGATAGATTCATTGGTAGATGAAGTTTCTTACACTGCAGATAGTTCAAGTTTTAATGCAAGAATAAATGCTTTAGACCCTTCTGGTTCTGCAGCATCTTTGTTGGCATTAGAGCAAGCAACAGGATCCTTAAATGCATATACTGCTTCTCAAAACCTTTTTAACTCTTCTGCAACTGCATCAATAGTTGCACTTCAATCATTTAGTTCCTCATTAGATGCAACATTTGCAACTGATGCACAACTAACCGCATTGAGTACATCTATTGCAGTAACTGATTTAGCACAATCTCAATCTATTGCGGAGTTACAATCATTTAGTTCTTCATTGGATGCAACTTTTGCTACCGATGAACAATTAAGTGCTAGTGTTGCAGCTTTGAGTAGTAGTGTTGCGGTAACCGATAATGCACAATCAGCAAGTATTGCGGCTTTACAAAGTTTTAGCTCATCCTTAGATGCTACATTCGCAACTGATGCACAATTATCAGCGAGTGTAAGTTCCCTAAGTAGTAGTGTTGCAGTTACTGATTTAGCACAATCTGCTTCGATAGCAGCTTTACAACAATTCAGTTCATCTTTAGATGCAACTTTTGCTACTGATGCTCAATTGAGTGCAAGTGTAGCGGCATTAAGTTCTTCGGTAGCCGTAACTACTAATGATTTAAGTTCATCAATTGGAAACCTTAGTTCTTCAATTGCTGTAACTGATTTGGCACAATCAGCATCGATAGCTGCATTACAACAATTTAGTTCTTCATTAGATGCTACATTCGCAACTGATGCTCAGTTAAGTGCATCAGCATCTACCTTACAAAATAATATAAACTCTAAATTAGATTCTGCTTCATTTAATTCATACACACAATCTAATGATACAAAATGGAATAACTTAGGAAACCAATCAGGCTCTTTTATTACTGAGAGTGAGACAGGTTCAATGAGTGTAGCAAGTGCATCTTTTGCAACTACTGCATCTTTTGCACTTAATGTTAGTGGATTTGATTCTTCGTCTTTGGTGACAAGTGCTTCGTTCAATGCATATACTGCATCTAATGATGGCAAAGTAAATTCATTGATTTCTAAGACTGGTTCTTATGCAACTACTGGTAGTAATACTTTTGTAGGAAATCAAAATTTTAATAGTACAGCAGTATTTTCTTCAATAATTGAAGCAACAAATGCAACTTTATATGCAAAAAATATATATGCAAACAGTGCCGCTGGTATTACAATAGATCCACAAGGGTCACCACTTAGAATAAACGCAGGAACAACATTGACAGGCTCAATAAATCAATCGGGTTCTATAACTTCATCAGCAGGATTTAGAGGAGATTTAATCGGTACTGCATCATTTGCAACTACCGCATCATTTGCTTTAAACGCAACTTCAGTTGATACATCTTCATTAGTAAGTACATCATCTTTTAATTCTTATACTGCAAGTAATGATAGTAAAGTAAACTCATTAATTAGTGCAACTGGTTCTTATGTAACTGAAGCGGAAAGTGGAAGTTTTGCTACAACAGGTTCTAATACATTTATAGGAGAGCAGAAAATCACTGGCTCTGTAAGAGTAGATGGAGACTTGATATTAGATGATGACGGTGGTACTACTTCTTTATTATTAAATCAAAAATTCACAACCGAATTCTTAGGTTCTAATTTAAGATGGCAAGAAGCGGCTAAAAAAGTAACTTGGGAAGTATTTGAATCAGAGGTTCAATTAGCATTGGCTGCATATTCAGCATCTTATGATAACGGATTTATTGTTGATGTAAAGAGTGATGGTACTACACTATCAGATTACAATACATCATTTGTAAATCAACCTTGGTTAAAAGTTCCAGTAAATGGAAATAATAATCCACCTGTACAATTCCCTAGAGGAATAGGTGTTACAGGTTCAGTTGATGTATCAGGAAGCGCTACATTTGGTGGACAAACTGTATTTAATGGAGTAAGTGTGTTTAACACTCCACTTACTGCATCTGCGGCTAGAATCAACGGAAACATTGTAGCGACTGGTGATATAACTGCAAGTAATATAACAGCTACATCTGCATCATTCCAATATGTGCAGACAATATATGAAACTTCATCAATAATTTATTCTTCTGGTTCTAACCAATTAGGAGATGAATTAAGTGATGTTCAAACCTTATCAGGTTCAGTTAAGGTACAAGGAGAATTATTAGTAAATGGTGTGCCGGTACAAACTTCATCTTTTGATGCGAGTGGATACTTATTAACTTCATCATTTAACTCATA